>JADMIO011095991.1_pt1 | contig 40734 bp, 56 predicted proteins | sample 8958161 | NCBI WGS metagenome assembly JADMIO01 (sample SAMN16585339, study PRJNA669376) | soil metagenome | isolation source: Crop rotation soil | place: USA: Cullars Rotation, Alabama | collected 2011
TTGATCCATACCGGCCAAGCGGATATCTACGTCGCAAGCGGCATTCTGGAGGAGGCCTTGGTACACGAGGCATCGCATACGTCTCTCGATGCGGTGCACGCCTCGGCTCCACGTTGGTTAGCGGCTCAGGCGGCCGACGCGGACTTCATTTCGACGTACGCCCGGGAGTTCCCGGAGCGGGAAGATGTGGCCGAAACATTTCTCGTGTGGCTCGCAGTCCGGTATCGTGCCGACTGGATTTCGCCCCACTTAGCGCAGCGAGTCAAGGCAGCGATACCGCACCGCCTCGCCTACCTTGATAGCCGCTCTTTCAAGATCTCGCCGGTAACAATAAGAAAGGCCAGGTGACGGTCAAGCCACCCGGCCCTTCTGCTTACTAACTTGACTGCGGAGCGATCTACTCCGGCGGCAGTTCCCCGCCCTGCTCGCGCATTTCCTTGAGCCGTTCTTCCTTGCGCTTGCGGCGCTCCTCGGCGCGCTTGACCAGCTCCGAGCCCACGAGCTCGAGCATGCAGATTTCGGCGCCGTCGCCCTTGCGCCAGCCCAGGCGCACGATGCGGGTGTAGCCGCCGTTGCGCTGGCTGAAGCGAGGACCGATCTTATCGAACAGCTTCTTCACCGAGTCCGTCGTCATCAGGAATGACGCGGCCTGGCGGCGGGCGTGGAGCGTGTCGCGTTTGCCGAGCGTCACGATTTTGTCCACGAGCGCCTTGGCAGCCTTGGCCTTGGGAATCGTCGTCTGCACGCGCTCGGTGTCGATCACGCTGGTGACGAGATTGCGGAGCAGCGAGCGGCGGTGAGCGACGTTACGCTTGAGTTTAAATCCGGAAACTCCGTGTTTCATGTTCCTGTTCCTTACACTTCCGCAGTGTCGATATCGTCGTCTTCGTCATCGTCGTCGACGCCGCCACCGGCATTGGCTCCGCCACCGCCGAGCCCGAGTTCGTCAGCGGCGCTGAGGGCCACCGGCGCACCCGACGGCGAGACCAGCCGGCCTTGCGAATCGAACCGCATGCCGAAGCCGAGGCCGAGATTGCCGAGGATTTCCTTGATTTCGTTGAGCGACTTACGGCCGAAGTTCTTGGTGCGGAGCATTTCGGCTTCGGTCTTCTGCACCAGGTCGCCAATCGTTTGGATATTGGCGTTCTTGAGGCAGTTGTAGGAGCGGACCGAGAGCTCGAGTTCTTCGACGCTCCGGTTGAGCACCTCGTTCATCTGGTTGATGGCGCGCTCGGCCGGCTCTTCCACCGCATCCGGAACCTCTTCAAAGTTGATGAAGATGGTCATGTGGTCTTTAAGGAGCTTGGCCGCCTGGCCGATGGAATCCTGCGGCGAGATGGCGCCGTTGGTCCAAACTTCGAGGGTCAGCTTATCGTAGTCGGTCATCTGGCCGAGACGCGCGTTCTCGACGAAGAAGTTGACTTTGCGCACGGGCGAGTGGACCGAATCGATCGGAATGAAGTCCACCGGCAGGTCGTCATCGAAGTTGCGGTCCTGTGCGACGTAGCCGCGGCCGGACTTGAGGCGCATTTCGATCTGGAGCTTGCCGCCCTCGCTCACCGTGGCGATGTGCATGTGGCGATCGAGCACTTCGACGTCCTGATCGGTCTGGATCTGGGCCGAGGTGACTTCGCCGGAACCGTCGACCGTGATGCGCGCGGTGCGCACGCCTTCACCGGCCATCTTGAACGGCACCTGCTTGAGATTGAGAATGATGTCGGTCGCGTCTTCGACGACGCCGGGGATCGGGCTGAACTCGTGCGAAACTCCGTCGATGCGCACAGCGGTGATCGCGCAGCCTTCGATCGAGCTGAGGAGCACGCGCCGGAGGCTGTTGCCGATGGTGGTGCCGAATCCGCGTTCGAACGGCTGCGCCCAGAACATACCGTACCGCTCGGTTAACGATTCGGTGTTCGCGACGAGGCGCTTGGGTTTTTGAAAGCCTTTAAACATTCGTTCGTCTCCTTTCGGGTGACTTACTACTTGGAGTACAGTTCGACGATCTGCTGCTCGTTGAGTTGGATTTGCACAAGCTCCTGGCGCTTGGGATTCTGCAGAACCCGCGCTTTGAGACCTTCGCGGTCTACTTCGAGCCAGTTGGGTGAGGGCTGGTGCGCCGTGGCATCGCGCGCGGCGAGCAGGCCGGGATGCTGTTTGCTGCTCTCGCGGACCGAGACCACGTCGTTCGGCTTGACGGTGAAGGAAGGGATGTTGACCTTGCGGCCGTTCACATCGATGTGGCCGTGGCGGACTACCTGACGCGCCTGAGCGCGGGAGGTGCCGAAGCCCATGCGATGGACGACGTTGTCGAGGCGGCGTTCGAGGAGACCGAGGAGGTTCTCGCCCGTGATGCCCTTCATCCGGTTCGCCTTATCGAAGGTGTTGCGGAACTGCTTCTCGAGTACGCCGTAGATGCGGCGGGTCTTCTGCTTTTCGCGGAGCTGGAGTGCGTAGCCCAGGATCTTGGGCTTACGGTCTTTGCCATGCTGCCCCGGCGGGAAGTTGCGCTTTTCGATGGCGCACTTTTCAGTGAAGCAACGCTCGCCTTTGAGGAACAGCTTAACGCCCTCGCGCCGGCACAGGCGGCACACGGGGCCAGTATATCTTGCCACTTCTTATCGATCTCCTTACCTTTTCAGGTGCGGTTTACGGGTGAGTTGACCCTTCGTCCCGCTTACTAACTAGCTATCAGCAATCAGCTGACAGCTTTCGGTCATCCACCCCAGCAGGTCTTCCGTCACTGACAGCTGACCGCTGAGAGCTGAAAGCTACACGCGGCGCTTTTTGGGCGGGCGGCAACCGTTGTGCGGAATCGGGGTGGCGTCCTTGATGGTGCGCACTTCGATCCCGACGCTTGCCAGCGCGCGGACAGCCGATTCACGGCCGCCGCCCGGTCCGGCGACAAATACATTCACGGTCCGCATGCCGACGTCCTTGGCTTTGCCGCCGGCGGTGAGGGCCGCCTGTTGGGCGGCGAACGGGGTGCCTTTGCGGGAGCCGCGGAAGCCGAGCGAGCCGGCGCTCGACCAGCAGATCACGTTGCCCTGGGGGTCCGTGATCGTGACGATCGTATTGTTGAACGACGCCTGCACGAAGACCACGCCCACCGGCACGCTTCGCTTTTCGCGCTTCTTGAACGACTTCTTCTTGCCGCCGGCGGACTTCGCCGCTTTCGCGGCCTTTGCTGGAGCTTTGGCCATGTGCTGATCGGTTCCTTACTTAACGCCGGCCTTCTTCTTGTTGGCCACGGTACCGCGGCGCGGTCCCTTACGGGTGCGTGCGTTGGTGTGCGTGCGCTGCCCGCGCACCGGGAGGCTCCGGCGATGGCGGAAGCCGCGATACGAGCCCATTTCGATGAGCCGCTTGATGTTGAGCGAGACTTCCTTGCGGAGATCGCCTTCGACGGCGCCCTCTTCTTCAAGGATGGTTCTGATGTGGCTTACTTCCTCTTCGGTGAGGTCGCCAATCTTCTTGTTGAAGTCGATATTGCAGCGGTAGAGGATCGACTTCGCGCGTGTGCGGCCAATCCCATAGATATACGTGAGCCCCACTTCGGCCCGCTTCCGCGGGGGCAGATCGACGCCAGCCAAACGCGCCATAGTATTCCTGTTTCTCCCTTACCTTAACCTTGCCGCTGCTTATGTTTGGGGTTGGCGCAGATCACCCGCACCACGCCCTGACGCCGGACCAGCTTGCACTTTTCGCAGATCGGCTTCACCGAAGCTCTAACCTTCATAACGTCAAACTCCTTCACAGCACGCCTCGATCGCGGCCCGTGGCCTGCGCATCGAGCAGCTTCACAATCCGTCCGCGCGTCTCGTCGCGCTCGGCGATTACAACCGCCACCTGGTCGCCCGGCCGAAGCCGCACGAAGTTGATTTTCGTCGCCGCCCCGAGGTGCGCGATCACGCGCCGCCTGTTTTCGAGCTCCACCGTGCATTTCGCACTCGGAAGCAGCTCGATCACGGTCCCGAGGACCGGCTCCCGGCTCACGGGCGGGTCAAAACCCAGGGCCCGTCGGCCGTCACCGCCACGCAATGCTCGAAGTGGGCTGAGTACGACCCGTCCTTCGTCTTGGCGGTCCACTTATCCGAACCTACTTTGGTGTCCGGCTTGCCAGCCGAGATCATCGGCTCGATAGCCAGCACCATACCTTCTTTAAGCCGGGGATTCTCATGGTTCCGGTCCACATAGTTGGGAACCTGGGGTTCCTCGTGCAACTGCGTCCCGATCCCATGGCCCACGTACTCACGGATGATGCCGAAGCCGTTGGTCACCACATAGCGCTCGACGGCGCCGCACACATCAAACAGCCGGTTGCCCGGCCGAACCTGCTCGATCGCGCGCTCGAGCGACTCTTTCGTCACTTCGAGAAGGCGCTTGATCTGCGGCGTCACCTGGCCGATCGGCACCGTCAGCGCCGAGTCGCCAAAATAGCCGTTCAACTCCGCGCCGGTGTCGATACTGACGATGTCGCCCGATTTCAACACCCGCTTATCCGACGGCAGCCCGTGCACGATCTCGTCGTTTACCGACGTGCACAACACATACTTGTAGCGCTGCCCCACCGCCGGCACGAAATAATTCTTGAAGGCCGGCCGCGCGCCCGCATCGCGGATCATCTTCTCGGCAGCCATTTCGAGGTCGAGCGTGGTCACGCCTTCCACCGTCATCGCTTCGAGAGCTTTCAAAACGTCGTGCACCAGCATGCCTGCGGCACGCATCTTTTCAAGCTCGGATTGGGTCTTACGAACAACCATTGGCGCGTATTACGGCTAATTGTAATGATATCAGAACCCGGACCGCCGCCCGCGGATCCGTCCGGCGCGGGGCGTAAAGCCCTCGTAGTGCCGCATGATCAACTGCGCCTCAACCTGGTTGACAAGGTCCATGGCAACGCCCACCACAATCAGCAGGGACGTACCGCCAAAGTAGAAACTTACGCCCAGGCCTTCGAGGATCGGCCGTGGGAACGTGTTGTCGATGAAATTGCCGATGAGCGGCAGGTGATTCAGCTTGATGCCCGAGATCATGATTTCCGGAATCAGCGACAACAGCGCCAGATAGAGGCCGCCGGCCAGCGTGATGCGGGTCAGGATCTTGTTCATGTAGTCCGCCGTATTGCGGCCCGGCCGGATGCCCGGGATGAAGCCGCCATACTTGCGCATGTTGTCCGCCGCTTCGTTCGGGTTGAAGATGATCGAGATGTAGAAGAAGCAGAAGAAGATGATGCCGGCCGTGTACATGATGAAGTACAGCGGCTCGGAGTGATTGATTGTGCCGAGCAAGTCACGCAGCCAGGCGTTGTTGCGCACAATGTCGAAGTTGAGGAAGCTCTGCGGAATCGCGAGCAAGCTCGACGCGAAGATGACGGGGATCACACCGCCCGCGTTCACTTTGAGCGGCAGGTGCGTGGACTGCCCACCCAGCATCTTGCGGCCGATCACGCGCTTTGCGTATTGAACCGGGATGCGCCGCTCGCCGCGCTCGACGAGGACAATGAAGGCCACGACGGCGATCATCACGATCAGGATGAACAGCACATGCAGGATGTTCCAGTTGCCAGTGCGGAGATTGGTGAAGATCTCGCTCATGGCATGCGGCACGCCTCGCACGATGCCGGCGAAGATGATGAGCGACATGCCGTTGCCGATGCCGCGCTCGGAGATTTGCTCGCCCAGCCACATGATGAAGGCGGTGCCGGTGGTGAGGCTGAGCATCGTCATGAGAACGAAGCCCATGCCGGGATTGACCACGAAGCCGCCCTGCGAATTCTGCAGCGCAAACGCAATGCTGATCGATTGAAAGAGCGCGAGGATGACGGTAAGGTACCGGGTCCACTGTGTGATCTTGCGCCGCCCGAGCTCGCCTTCTTTCTGAAGCTTTTCGAGCGCGGGCACGACGACGGTCATCAACTGCAGGATGATCGACGCCGTGATGTAAGGCATGATGCCCAGGGCGAAGACGGTGAGGCGGCGGAACATACCGCCGCTGAACATGTCGATAAAGCCGAAGAAGCTCCCCTGGTTCTGCGTAAAGAACAACTCGAGCTTGTTGGCATCGATACCGGGCACTGGAATGAGCGCACCCAGACGATACACGGCAAGCAGCCCAAGCGTGAAGAGAACACGCTTGCGAAGATCGGGGATCTTGAAGATATTCGCGCAGGCTTCGAGGAACTTATTCATACTTACTTCTTCTTGGCGGCTCGTTTGGCGGTACGCGCGTCGAGGGCTTCGTTCTTCACGGGAGCCGGGGGCGCGACAACGATCAGCTCGGCCGTTCCGCCGGCCGCTTCGATCTTTTTCTTCGCTTCGGGCGTGAAGTAGTGCGCCTTGACGTGAAGCTTGCGCGTCACTTCGCCGTGGCCGAGAATGCGGAGGCCTTCGTAGAGCTTCTTGACGACGCCAGCCGACTTGAGGCTGGCCGGATCGAACGAATCGCCTTCGATCTTTTCAAAGCGGCCGACGTTCAGCTCGGCAAAGTACTTCTTGAAGGGGCCATTCGAAAAGCCGCGCTTGGGCAGGCGGCGGTGGAGCGGCATCTGGCCGCCCTCGAAGCCGCGCATCTTGCTGTAGCCGGAAATCGACTTGGCGCCCTTGGCGCCGCGGCCGGAATACTTACCGCGATGGGAACCGATACCGCGCCCGACGCGTTTTTGGACTTTTTGTTGTCCTACCGGAGGTTTGAGATCACTAAGATTCATGTCGTTCCCTACTTACTCGTCGACGATGGCCAGCAGGTGGGGCAGCTTCTTGACGACGCCGCGGAAGGACGGCGAATCGGGCTTCGAAACTACCTGGTCCATTTTGCGCAACCCGAGCGCGGCCACGGCGCGCTTCTGCGGGGCGATGCGGCCGATCGGCGAGCCGATCAGCTTGATTTTGATCATTTTTCCGGAAACTTCAGCCATCGTGATTGCTACCTCTAGCCGTTAAGCTTGTCGACGGTCACGCCGCGCAGATCGCTCATCTGCGTCTTGTCGCGCAACTGGTCGAGCGCCGCCATGGTGGCGCGAATTACGTTATGCGGATTGTGCGAGCCGATCGACTTGGTCACGACGTTTGGAACGCCGGCCGCTTGCATGACCGCGCGCACCGGACCGCCGGCGATGACGCCCGTACCGGCCGGAGCCGGCTTGAGCAGCACCTGGCCCGACCCGAAGCGGCCGAGCACCGAGTGCAGAATCGAGTGTTCGAGCACATTCACCTTGCGCAGGTTCCGCTTGGCGGCTTCGATGCCCTTCTTGATGGCCGAGGGAACTTCGCGCGCCTTGCCGGTCCCGAAGCCGACGACCTTGGCGGCCGGGTCGCCCACGACGACGAGCGCCGCAAAGCTCAGGTTCTTACCGCCCTTCACCACTTTGGTGACGCGGTTGATCGAGATGACGTGCTCTTTGAGGCTCAACTCGTTCAGGTTGAGCTTCTTGGGATTGGTCGTATTCGCCATTAAAACTCCAGTCCGCCTTCGCGGGCCGCTTCGGCGAGCGCCTTGATGCGCCCGTGATAGAGGAACCCGCCGCGATCGAAGACCACGCGCTTGATGCCCTTTTCCTTGCAGCGGTCGGCAATCAGCTTGCCGATCGTTTTGGCGGCGGCGACATTGCCGCCGTTCGAGCCTTTGCCCTCGGCCGAGGAAGCGGCGGCGAGAGTCTGCCCCTTGCGGTCATCGATCACCTGGACGGTGATGTGCTTGATGCTCCGGAACACACAGAGGCGGGGGCGCTCGGCGTCACCTGCCACTTTGGCCCGGATGCGCTTGTGGATTCGCTGACGATGTTCGTCGCGGGATTTTCTACCGATCATTTACTTACTCCCCTTGCCCGCGGCGCCGGCCTTACCGACCTTCTTGCGCAGCTTCTCACCGGTGTAGCGCACGCCCTTGTTCTTGTATGGATCGGGCGGACGCAGAGCGCGAATGTTGGCGGCCACCTGGCCGAGGGCCTGGCGGTCATGGCTCGACAGAACCAGATGCGTCTGCTTGTCGATCTTGCAATCCATGCCGTCGGGCAGGAGCAGTTCGATCTGGTGCGAATAGCCGAGCGTGAAGATCATGACCTTGCCCTTGATGTCGGCGCGATAGCCGATACCGACAATGTCCATCTCCTTGGTGAAACCGGTCGACACACCGACGACGGCATTCGACAGGAGAGCGCGGGTGAGCCCATGGAGCGCGGCGAGCGAATCGCTTTCGCGGGCCAGTTCGAGCGTCCCGTTGTTGTTGGTGATCGTGATGCCCTTGGGCACCGGCACCTGAAGCGTACCTTTGGGGCCTTTGACCTGATGATGACCCGCGCCGGGTGTGATCTGCACGCCCTTGGGCACCGGGATTGGCTTTTTACCGATTCGCGACATCCTGTGATTCCTTTACCAGATCCGGCAGAGCACTTCGCCGCCCACGCCGGCTTTGCGCGCGTCGGCGCCGGTCATGATACCGCGCGAGGTGGTGAGAATATTGACACCGAGGCCGCCGAGCACCTTGGGGATTTCCTTGCTGCCGGCGTAGATCCGGCAGCCGGGCTTCGAGATGCGCTCGATCTTGCTGATGACGGGCTCGTTGGTGGCCGTGTACTTGAGATACAGGCGGATGGTCTTGGTGGGACCTTCCTCGACGAGCTTGAAGTTGAGTATGTAGCCCTCTTCCTTGAGAATCCGGGCCAGCTCCATCTTGAGCTTGGAGGAGGGCACGTCCACTTTGGGGTGGCGCGCCTGGAGCGCGTTCCGCACGCGCGTCAACATATCGGAGATGGGATCGGAGATCATCTTTCCTTATCCTTCACTTCACCTGCCAGGACGTTACCAGCTCGACTTGGTGACGCCGGGGATTTGTCCCTCGAGCGCCAGCTTCCGGAAGCAGATCCGGCACAGCTTGAACTTGCTGATATACCCGCGCGGCCGCCCGCACACCATGCAGCGGTTGCGATGCTTGACGCCGAGCTTGGGCGTTTTGGCGAGCCGGTACTTGAGGAGCTTGTCGTCTTTGGCGATCTTGGCAGTAGTGGCCATCGTAATCCTTGTCTTCTCGTTACGCCGCCGTTCCTTGACGGAACGGCATCCCCATGTGCTTGAGCAGTGACATCGCCTCGGCATCGGTCTTGGCCGTGGTAGTGATGCAGATGTTCATACCCTTGGTTTTTTCGATCTTGTTATAGTCGATTTCCGGGAAAATCAGCTGGTCTTTGAGACCGAGCGTGTAGTTGCCGCGGCCGTCGAAGCTCTTCGACGACACACCGCGAAAGTCGCGCACGCGCGGGAGCGCGATGTTCACGAGACGATCGAGAAACTCGTACATAGTGTCGCCGCGCAGCGTCACCTTGACGCCGATCGGCATCCCCTCGCGAAGCTTGAAGGCGGCGATCGACTTGCGGGCCTTGGTGATGAGCGGCTTCTGGCCGGTGATGGCCGTCAGATCGCTCACAGCGCCGTCGATCAGCTTGGCGTTCTGCGTCGCTTCACCCATGCCGATGTTGACGTCGATCTTTTCGATCTTAGGCACTTCCATCGCGTTCTTGTAATTGAATTCGGACTGAAGGAGCGCCTTCACCTTATCCGAATAATGGTCTCTGAGACGGGCAGCCATCTTCTATACTTCCCTTTGCTAGGACTTGCCCAGCATTTCCGAATTTTTCCGGGCGATGCGGGTCTTGGTCACCACGCCGGCGGCCGACTTTTCCATGCGGTAGCCGATGCGGGTCACAACGCCAGTTGAAGTCATCGCCATGACGTTCGAGATGTGGATGGACGCTTCTTTTTCGGCGATCCCACCCTTGATCTGCTTAGCCGGATTCGGCTTGGTATGCCGCTTGATCATCATGACGCCTTCGACAATGAGGCGTCCGCGCTCGCGGAGAACTTCGATGATCCGGCCGGTCTTGCCTTTGTCGCGTCCGGTGATCACCTTGACCATGTCGCCTTTTTTGAACCGAATCTTGTTCGGCGGCGGTGCTTGTTTCTTCTGCGGCATGCTGCTAGATAACCTCCGGCGCCAGCGAAACGATCTTCATGAAGCGCTTGTCGCGCAGTTCGCGCGCCACCGGGCCGAACACACGAGTGCCGACCGGCTCGCCCAATTCGTTGATCAGCACGGCGGCATTCGAATCGAACCGAATGTAGGTGCCATCCTTGCGGCGCGTTTCCTTGCGCATCCGGACGATGACGCACCGCACCACTTTCCCCTTCTTGACGGCCGAATCCGGCGACGCTTCCTTTACCGCGGCGGTAATAATGTCACCGAGCCCGGCGCGCAATCCCAGATCGCCGCCACGAGGCAGGATGCACTGGAGCTTGCGGGCGCCGCTGTTGTCGGCCACCTCGAGGATCGTTCTCATTCCGATCATGGCAGTGTCTCCTTATAACCTCGCCCCGGCTTACGCCTTGGCGCCTTTCTTCACCGAAGGCAGCTCTTCGCGGGCCACGTCGGCTGAAGTCGATCCCACGTCGATCGCGCGGCGCATGACTTCCACCAGGCTCCAGCGCTTGAGGCGCGACATCGGGCGGGCTTCCTCGATCTTTACGGTGTCGCCAGTCTTGGCGGTGCTCGTTTCGTCGTGAGCGTAGAACTTGGAGCGCTTGGTGATAATGCGCTTATACATCGGGTGCGGCACGCGGCGCGTGACTTCGACCACGATGGTCTTGGCCATTTTGTTCGACACGACCTGGCCGATCTTTTCGTTTTTCTTTTTTGCGGGCTGTTCAGGCATCGTGGATTCCTACTTCTTGGCCAGTTCGCGTTCGCGCTGCAGGGTGAGCAGGCGCGCTTTGTCCTTGCGGAGGATGCGGTACTTCTTCAGCCCTTCCATCTGGCCGAGTTTCATCTGCAAGCCGATGCGGAACATCTGCTCGTCGGCTTCGGCCAACTGTTTGGGGATATCCGCTGAGTCAGTCTCACGGAGCTTGGCGTATTTCATCTTCTAATTCCTTAGGCCGCCTTCAGCTCGCGCGAAACGAGCTTGCAAGGGATGGGCAGCTTGGCGGCGGCGAGGCGCATGGCCTCTTCGGCGGTCTTATAATCCACGCCTTCCATCTCGAACATGATCTTGCCGGGGCGGACGATACACACCCAGCCTTCCGGCGCGCCCTTGCCCTTACCCATACGAGTTTCCTGGGGCTTCTTGGTCACCGGCTTGTCGGGGAAGATGCGGATCCAGATCTTGCCGCCGCGCTTGATGAAGCGCGTCATGGCGATACGGGCCGCTTCAATCTGCCGGTCGGTCACATAGGACACGCGCATGGCCTTCAGGCCGAAGTCGCCAAAGGCGAGCGTCGACCCGCGCCAGGCCAAGCCTTTACGGCGGCCGCGCTGCTGTTTGCGAAATTTGACCTTCTTGGGCATCAACATGGCGTTGATCTCCTACACTTCAAAAATCTGTTAACTCTCGCTGCCTTCGGGCTTATCACCCGTGCCAGCTTCGGACTTCCACGCCGGCGCCGGCTGAGACACCGGAGGCGCGATCGGCGTAGCGGCCGGCCGCGGCATATCGCCCGGGGCGGCTTGCACCGGAGTACCCTGCGGATACGGCTGCTGCATGGCTGGACCACGGCTCGGTCCGCCGCGATCGCCGCCACGGTCACCACCGCCGCCCGGACCACCCGGACCACGGCGCTCGCGCGGTTCACGGCGGGGAGCGCGGCGCGGCTCAGGCTCATTGGCGCGCAGCACCTGCCGCGAACCATGGCCTTCGAGAATTTCACCCTTGTACGTCCAGCACTTCACGCCGATGATGCCGTAGGTGGTGTGCGCCTCGGCAAAACCGTAGTCGATATCAGCGCGCAGGGTGTGGAGCGGCAGCTGCCCTTGCAGATACCACTCGCTGCGGGCGATTTCGGCGCCGTTCAAGCGGCCCGACACGCGAACCTTGATGCCTTTGCAGCCGAAGCGGAGAGCCGAATCGACGCTCTTGCGCATGGCGCGGCGGAAGGCGATGCGCTTTTCGAGCTGGAGCGCGATCGACTCGGCCACCAGCTGCGCGTCGAGCTCGGGCTTGTGCACTTCCTGAATATCGATGAAGACTTCGCGCTTGGTGCGCTTGGCGAGGTCAGCCTTGAGCTTTTCGATCTCGGCACCCTTGCGGCCGATGATGATGCCCGGGCGCGAGGTGTGGATCGAGATGCGGAGCTTCTGGCCCGGACGGTCCACTTCGATCGCGCTGATGCCGGCGGCCTTCAACCGTTCGGTGAGGCCTTCCTTGAGATCGAGGTCTTCCTTGAGGAGCTTGGCGTAGTCGGCTTTGGCGTACCAGCGCGAGCGCCACGTCTTGGTGACTCCGAGGCGGAAGCCGTAGGGATGTACTTTCTGACCCATTTATATCTTCACCTTTTCGTCAGCCACGGTGACGGCGATGTGCGAAGTGCGCCGTTGATAACGGTAGGCGCGGCCCATCGGAGCGGGGCGGATGCGCTTCTGGCGCGGCCCTTCGTTGACGTAGGCTTCGGCCACCACGAGCTTGTCGACGTCGACATCGTCGGACTTGTTGGTCGCATTAGCGATCGCCGACTGGAGGAGCTTTTCCACCACCGGAGCGATCCGCTTGTTGGTGAAGCGGAGCGCGCTGAGCGCATCGCCCACCGGGAGGCCGCGGATTTCGTCCACGACGAGGCGCGCCTTTTGCGCCGAGATGCGTTGGAATCGGGCTTCTGCTCTAGCTATCATCTCGTCTCCTTACGGCTTGCCCTTGGATTCGGAGGCCTTCGTATTCGAGTGGCCCTTGAACACGCGGGTGGGTGAGAATTCGCCGAGCTTGTGGCCCACCATGTTTTCGGTCACGTACACCGGAACGAACTTCTTGCCGTTATGGACGGCAATGGTATGGCCGATAAAATCGGGGATAATCGTCGAGCGGCGCGACCAGGTCTTGAGGACGGTGCGCTGATTCTTCTCGTTCATCGCGGCGACCTTTTTCAGAAGATGGTCGTCCGAGAACGGTCCTTTGGAAAGTGATCGGCCCATACTATCTCGTCTTCTTCTTCCTGCTGACGATCATGCGATCGGTTCGCTTGTTGTTCCGGGTCTTGAAGCCGCGCGTGGGCTGGCCCCAGGGGGTCACCGGATGGCGTCCGCCCGAAGTACGGCCCTCGCCGCCGCCGTGCGGGTGATCAATCGGGTTCATCGAAACGCCGCGGTTATGCGGCTTCCGGCCGAGGTGCCGGGTGCGTCCGGCCTTGCCGAGAGAGACGTTTTCGTGATCGAGGTTGCCGACCTGCCCGATGGTGGCCTGGCACTCGACGCGCACGCGCCGGACTTCGCCCGAGGGAAGCTTCAGCAGCGCGTACTCGGCTTCGCGGGACACCAGGCTTGCCTGGGCGCCGGCCGAACGCGCCATTTGCGCGCCTTTGCCGGGGCGGAGCTCGATGCAGTGAACGATCGTGCCCGGCGGAATATTCTTGAGCGGAAGCGCGTTGCCGAGCAGGATGTCGACAGTCGGACCAGACTCGACGGTGTCGCCCACCTTCAGGCCGAGCGGCGCAATGATGTACCGCTTCTCGCCATCGGCGTAGTTGAGCAGAGCGATGCGGGCCGAACGGTTGGGATCGTACTCGATCGAAGCGACCTTGGCGGGAATGTCGTGCTTGTCGCGCTTGAAATCGATGTCGCGCAGGGCGCGTTTGGCGCCGCCGGCGCGGAAGCGGACCGCAAGACGCCCGTAGCTGTTACGGCCGCCCGACCGCTTTTTGCCTTCGGTCAGCGAACGCTCCGGCGTCTGCTTGGTGACGTCCGAGCGGTCTTCCACCGTCATGAAACGGCGCGACGGAGTAAATGGATTAAAACTCTTTACTGGCATGGCGCGTTATACCTCGGCGAACTCGGGAAGCTTTTCGCCTTCCTTGATCCGGACATAGGCCTTCTTCCAGTCCGCGCGGTAGCCGGCGAACTTGCCCCGGCGGCGCAGCTTGCCCGCCGTCGTCGAGGTCCGTACCTCTTCGACTTTGATGTTGAACAGCTTCTGGACGGCCCCGCGAATCTGGGTCTTGTTGGCGTCGGCGTTGACTTCAAAGCACAGCGTGCGCTCTTCGTCTTTCTTGCCAACGGCCTTTTCGGTGATGAGCGGCCGGACGATTACTTCGTAGTGCTTCATTACGCCAACCCTTCCGAGAGCCGCTTCGCCGCAGACTGGCTCAGCACCACGCGATTGTGCTTCAGCAGGTCGTAGGTGGTGACGTCGGTTGACTGAACCACTTTGACGTGCGGAATGTTGCGGGCGCCGAGAGCGAGGTTCCGGTTCTCACCGGACTCGACCAGCAGGCACGATTCGGCCGACTTGAGCTTACCGAGCGCGGCATGCACGGTCTTGGTTTTATGGTCGGTGAGCGCAAACTCGTTGACCACGGTGATTTCGCCGTCGCGGAGCTTGGCGCTGAGAGCCGACTTCAACGCGCCGAGAATCATCTTCTTCGGCAGGTGATAGTCGTAGCTGCGGGGGCGGGGACCATGGGTGGTGCCGCCATGACGCCACAGCGGCGAGCGGATCGAACCCACGCGAGCGCGGCCGGTGCCCTTCTGACGCCAGAGCTTTTTGCCCGAACCGGAGACTTCGCGGCGAACCTTGGTGTTGGCCGAACCGCTGCGCAGGGCAGCCTGCGAGTGCCGCACGGCTTCCCAGAGCAGGTTCTTGTTGACCTCGACGCCGAACACGGCGTCGCTCAACTCGAGCGTCCCGACCTTTTCATTATTGAGATTGACAACGTCGATCGTCGGCATGGGGAGTTACTTCGCCCTCCTGACCATGACGTAACCGCCATTGGGTCCAGGCACGGCGCCCTTTACAACCAGTAAATTGTCGTCCGAGTCGACCTCGATCACTTCGAGGTTCCGTACGGTGACGCGATCCGAACCCATGTGCCCGCCCATTTTCATACCGGGGAAGACGCGCGAGGGGAAGCTCGAAGCGCCGATCGATCCGGGAGCGCGATGGAACATCGAACCGTGCGCGCCCGGGCCGCCGCGGAAGTGATGCCGCTTGACGACACCCTGAAACCCGCGGCCCTTGCTGACGCCGATGACGTCCACCATCTGCTTGGGCTTGAACTGGTCTACCAACACGCGGTCACCCAACTTGAAGTCGCCATCGCCCGCGTTCAGCTTGAACTCGCGCGTGTACTTGACTCCGTCGGCGCCCGCCTTCTTGGTATGGCCTTGTATCGGTTTGGGCAGTTTCTTGGTCTTGATGCCCTCGACGAGGCCGAGCTGAATGGCATCGTAACCGTCCGTGTTCGGGGTCTTGCGTTGAACCACCACGCAGGGACCGGCTTTAAGCACGGTCACCGGGACCACTTGCCCGTCGGGCCGGAACACCTGGGTCATCCCTAACTTTTTGCCGAGAATTCCTGGGCTCATTGCCTACTTCTTTCCAAATGCCTTGATTTCCACGTCCACGCCGGCCGGCAGATCGAGCTTCATCAGCGCGTCCACGGTATCCTGCGTCGGCTCGAGAATATCCATCAGCCGCTTGTGCGTGCGGATCTCAAACTGCTCGCGCGACTTCTTGTCCACGTGGGGCGAACGCAGCACGGTGTACTTGTTCTTGACCGTGGGCAGCGGGATCGGTCCCGCCACTTGCGCGCCCGTCCGCTTGGCCGTGTTGACGATCTCGGTGGTCGATTGATCGAGCACGCGGTGATCGTAGGCCTTCAGCCGAATCCGGATTCTTTCTCGAATTGCCATTCTCGTAACGCTCTTTTCTCTCGCCTCAAGTAGCGGCGGCGCTGGCTTATGGAACCAGCGCCGCCATCACATCCCTACTCGATGATCTCGCTCACCGTGCCCGCGCCGACCGTACGGCCGCCTTCGCGAATGGCAAAGCGCAAGCCCTTATCCATGGCGATGGGCGTAATCAGCTCGATGGTCAGCTGGACGTTGTCGCCCGGCATCACCATCTCGGTACCCTCGGGCAACTGCGCCACACCGGTCACGTCCGTCGTGCGGAAGTAGAACTGCGGGCGGTACCCCTTGAAGAACGGCGTGTGACGGCCGCCCTCTTCTTTCGAGAGCACGTACACTTCACCCTTGAACTTCTTGTGCGGCTTGATCGAACCCGGCTTGGCGATCACCTGGCCGCGCTCGACGCCTTCCTTTTCAATACCGCGCAGCAACAACCCGACGTTGTCGCCCGCGCGACCTTCGTCAAGGAGCTTCTTGAACATTTCGACGCCGGTAACCACAGTCTTCTTGGTGTCCTGGAAGCCGACGATCTCGCACTCCTCACCCACCTTGACGATGCCCTTCTCGATGCGTCCAGTGACCACGGTGCCGCGGCCCTGGATCGAGAAGATATCTTCGATCGGCATGATGAACGGCTTGTCGGTGATGCGCTCGGGCATCGGGATGTACTCATCCACCTTCGCCATGAGTTCATCGATCGAGGCTTCCCACTTGGGCTCGCCGTTGAGTCCGCCGAGCGCGCTCACCTTGACCACCGGGAGGTCGTCACCGGGGAAGCCGTAGCTCTTGAGCAGCTCGCGCACTTCGAGTTCAACGAGTTCGAGGAGCTCGGGATCTTCCACCATGTCGACCTTGTTCAGGGCAACGACGATGAAGGGCACGCCGACCTGGCGGGCAAGCAGAATGTGCTCACGCGTCTGGGGCATGGGGCCGTCAGTGGCGGCGACCACCAGGATGGCGCCGTCCATCTGCGCCGCGCCGGTGATCATGTTCTTGATGTAGTCGGCGTGGCCGGGGCAGTCGACGTGCGCATAGTGCCGGTTGGCCGTCTCGTACTCGACGTGCGCCACGGCGATTGTGATACCACGGGCCTTTTCTTCCGGCGCGTTGTCGATCGAGTCGAAACTGCGGAACTTCACTTTCGGATTGTGCTTGGCCAGGCACTTGGTGATCGCGGCCGTGAGCGTAGTCTTGCCGTGATCGATGTGCCCGATCGTTCCGATGTTAATGTGCGGCTTACTGCGGTCGAATTTCTCTTTCGCCATGTCTACTTAGCTCCCTGAACCTTGCTGATAATGTCGTCGGCGATGCTGCGCGGCACCTCTTCGTACTGACCGAAGTGCATCGTAAAGGCCCCGCGGCCCTGCGTGCGGGAACGCAGATCCGTCGCATACCCGAACATCTTCTCGAGCGGCACCATCGCCTTGATAATGTGCGTGCCGCCGAGAATTTCGGTCCCCTCGAGACGGCCGCGGCGAGAGATCAGGTCTCCGTTCACCGCGCCCATGTACTCATCGGGCACCACTACTTCCACGCGCATCACCGGTTCGAGCAAAACCGGCTTTGCTTTCCTGAACGCTTCCTTCACGCAGATGGAAGAGCAGATCTTGAACGCCATTTCCGACGAATCGACGTCGTGATAGTCGCCGTCGAACACCGTGACTTTGACGGCCGCCATCGGGAAGCCGGCGAGCACGCCCGATTCGAGCGACTCGCGGACACCCTTTTCAATCGCCGAAATGAATTCCTTCGGAATTGCGCCGCCAAAGACTTCGTTGACGAACAGGAACTCTTCCTCGCCCTGATGGGGCTCGGCGCGGAGCTTGACTTTGGCGTACTGGCCGCTGCCGCCCGTCTGCTTCTTGTGCGTGTACTCGGCTTCGGCCTTGGTGCGAATGGCTTCGCGGTAGGCCACCTGCGGCTTGCCGACGTTCGCCTCCACGCTGAACTCGCGCTTCATGCGGTCGACGATAATTTCGAGGTGCAACTCGCCCATGCCGGCGAGGATCGTCTGCCCGGTTTCCTTGTCGGTGGAAACCTTAAGCGTCGGATCTTCGGTCGCGAGCTTGTGGATCGCGACGCCCAGCTTTTCCTGGTCGGCCTTCGTCTTCGGCTCGATGGCGAGCTGAATAACCGGGGCAGGGAAGTCGATCGCTTCGAGAACGACCGGGGCCGCGTCCGAGCAGATCGTGTCGCCGGTGATGACGGTCTTCAGGCCCACACCCGCGCAAATGTCGCCCGCCAGGATCTCGGTGATCTCCTCGCGCTTGTTGGCGTGCATTTTGACGAGACGGCCGATGCGCTCTTTCTTGCCTTTGGCGGCGTTGAGCACCGTGTCGCCCGTATTGAGCTTGCCCGAATAAACGCGCAGGAAGCACAACTGGCCCACATACGGGTCCGTCATGATCTTGAAGATCAGCGCCGAGAACGGCTCGCTGTCCGACGAGTGACGAATGACCTCGCGGTCCTTGTGATCCGGATCGATACCGACGACCGGCGGGACATCGAGCGGCGATGGCAGGTAGTCGACGACGGCGTCGAGCATGTTCTGCACGCCCTTGTTCTTGAACGACGATCCGCAGATGACGGGGAAAATTTTGAGGCCGATGGTCGATTTGCGAATCGCGACCATGATCTCCTGGTTAGAGATCGCGTCGCCGCTAAGGAACTTCTCGAGCAACGTGTCGTCGCTTTCGGCGATCGCTTCGATCATCTGCTCGCGGTACAGCTTGGCGGTATCGAGCAAATCTTCCGGAATCTCTACGTCGTCAAACTTGGCGCCAAGCGACTCGTCGCGCCAGATGCGCGCCTTCATCGTCACCAGGTCCACCACGCCAAGGAACTTCTCTTCGGCGCCGACCGGAATCTGGATCGGTACCGGCTTCGCCTTGAGGCGGTCGACGATCGTTCCTACGGATTTGTAGAAGTCCGCTCCGACTCGATCCATCTTGTTGATGAAGCACAGGCGCGGAACGCGATACTTGTCGGCTTGGCGCCACACCGTTTCCGATTGCGGCTGCACACCGGCTACGGCGTCAAACACGGCGACGGCGCCGTCGAGTACGCGGAGCGAACGCTCGACTTCAGCGGTGAAGTCGACGTGTCCGGGCGTGTCGATAATGTTGATGGTGCGGTCATTCCACTCGCAGGTGGTTGCCGCCGAGGTGATCGTGATGCCGCGTTCCTGTTCCTGCGCCATCCAGTCCATCGTGGCAGTGCCTTCGTGGACTTCGCCGATCTTGTAGGTTCGGCCGGTGTAATAGAGAATGCGCTCGGTCGTTGTCGTTTTACCGGCATCGATGTGCGCCATGATGCCGATATTGCGCATCTTCTCTAATGGAACGGTACGGGGCATAATCTCCTTGAAAATTGAACTCGGACGGGGCTACCAGCGGTAGTGGGCAAAAGCCTTGTTGGCTTCGGCCATGCGATGGACTTCGTCTTTCTTCTTGATCGCGCCGCCGCGCAGATTGGCGGCGTCGTTCAACTCGCCGGCGAGCCGCTCGGGCATACCCTTCTCGGGACGCGACCGGGCGTTGATAAGAATCCAGCGAATCGCGAGGCTGGTGCGACGATTGTTCGGCACTTCGACGGGCACCTGGTAGTTGGCGCCGCCCACGCGCCGGGTTTTCACTTCGAGCACCGGCTTGGCGTTTTCAACGGCCTTCTTGAAGATCTTGAGCGGGTCATCGTTCGAGCGCTCACGAATCTTGTCCATTGCACCGTAGAAGATGCGCTGCGAGACGGCCTTCTGGCCATCCCACATCATGGAATTCATGAACTTCTCGGCGAGCGTCGAATTGTACACCGGGTCGGCGACCACTTCGCGGATATCGGCTCTGCGTCGGCGCATTTACTTCTTGGCTCCTTCAGCCTTCGGGCGCTTGGCGCCGTACTTGGAACGAGACTGCTTGCGGTTGGCGACGCCGGCGGCATCGAGCGTTCCGCGGACCACGTGGTAGCGCACACCAGGCAAATCCTTGACGCGGCCGCCGCGGATCAGCACGATCGAGTGCTCCTGCAGGTTGTGGCCGACGCCGGGGATATAGGTAGTGACTTCGATCCCGTTGGTCAGTCTCACGCGCGCGACTTTACGAAGCGCCGAATTCGGCTTCTTCGGCGTGGTGGTATACACGCGAGTACAAACGCCGCGCTTCTGCGGGCACTGCTGTAATGCGGGGCTCGCCGTCTTGAATCTCGGCGGCTTGCGGCCCTTGCGGACCAGCTGATTAAAGGTAGGCACGAATCTCTTCCCTTATCCTTCTTCTCAGAACAAACTTCGGTCACCGGCTGCTCCTCGCCCGGCGCAAGCGTGTGCGCGCAGACAAAACAACAGTCAGCTATCGTACGTTTCTGTTTGCAGAAACCTTGCTTTTTGCCCGGGAGGACTCTCTGCGGATGAAGCAGAGCCCTTTCGCCAGAGCAGCCAACCGATTGACGGCTCGTTATTTAAACCGTGTCAGCTAGCGCGAGGGTTATGATTCGGACAAGCCCATGCTTCAGTCGCCGCTCATGTGCGCTGAAACCTCGGGGCTGGCTCTCGAGACTGGTTGAATCGAAACTGCAATCCAACGAACTGCTCAGGAGCAGAACACACTACTCGCCAAACCTTTCTAGTATGCAAAACGGTTAGCGGTTTGTCAAATGGATCACAAGTCTGGTAGTGGGTCAGTTTGAATTATTTCGGGGCCTGGGTGCTGGGAAAACCGCACCCATGCTCTATGCGATGCGTTTCAACATTGCTTCTCGCCTTGATGGCGTCCGCCTGGGCCGCCTCGGAAGCGGCCCTGAGGAGGTCCAGTTCTGTCCTGGTCACGCGGCCCGTAAGCCGGACTACATCGCGGTTTGCGGCACTGTATCGGCTAGATGCCTTCTCGCTGGCTTCGATAAGGGATTGTAGCTCTTTACAATTCATCGCTACCCGCCCTCTAGACCCGGCGGGGGCGACCTCTGTGTCCTTTTATTAACGACGGTTAATGTCGTATGATATACTCGTACGGCGCTCGATCTAGAGCCGCGCAACCCATCATAGGCTCCTCTTTCAACCGTTTGCGGGAAGAGAAGCCCAATGCCAAAGTGCCTGACCTGTGGGTCGTTGACCCTGCTGGAGTTTTCCGGTCAGCCGGAATGCGAGAATTGCGGAACAGCCCGCAAGGTCGAAGGACTACGGAAGCTGATGCTGGAGCAAACAGAAGCAAGCAGCCACGGGGTCAAGGCTGAGCCGTCGACCGAGCCGCAAGACTAGCCCCTCTACCGACATAACCGCTGGGAGAGGGGAAAAGTCTCAAAGAAGACGCCATTCTATGACGCACTCGCGACCCTACAGCGGCCTTCTCTGCTATTGAATCCACGGGAGCCTTCGGCTGCCCGCACTGTAGAAGCTGCTCCTCGTAGACAGCGATGTCGAATCTATTGCCGAAACGATATCCTTCGACAAAAGCGCAATGCTGAATGTAGCTCGTGGTGGTCTTAGGTCAAGTGTGCGTTCATCCCTGTCGCTACTCAACGAAGTGCGGATCGTGTGCATTGTCTGATGGGGGAGCCTCCACGTACCCGATATAGACTTTGCAGCTTGTCACGGTCAGCGAAACCGGGAATGGATGGAAAGCGGCCTCGGAGATCACCGGCAACTACAGGGGCCAATCGGTGGCGTTCGTGGTTAGGGTCGGAAACTAAGACCGCACGGGCGGATCCTCCCGCAAAAAAAAACAAACCGACCCCACTACCCCTAACCGATGAAGGCGTTGTTTACTCCGAATCTTATAGCTGCAGTCGTTTGGCTCCTCGATTCGGCCGGCAGAGAAGAGGACGGCAGTGTCCTGCGGAGCTTGAGCGCCGCGATTCGCCACCGGCCCCACTAGAGACCCGCGCCCCGCTCGATCGATTGAAATTCCCACGGGCGCAAGGGCGCGCCCGAGGAATCGAAACGAGTCGTAGGCGCGAGATCGCGATCCCCCGCAGATTTCCCCCATATTCCTGCGCTCCGAAGCGATAAAGAATATGGGTGTCCATGATGTTCGCCAACTACACGACGGAAGCCGCGCCGAGGCCGAGATCGACCTCGCTCACCGGCAGCATCGCGGTCCATCTCGCCATCCTATTAACGATCTATGCCATACGGCCGGTAAAGGCGCCCGCCCCGCGCGCATCTGTGACGCAATTGATGTACGTTCCTACGCCGAAGCCCGCGCCGAAGCCGGTCGTCAAGATGCCGGTGCCTCCCATCATCACCGCCCCGCGAAGGCTCGCGGTGCTTCCGGTGCTCGAAGCCCCCAAGCCGCAGCTGACCTTGAACCTGCCCGCTCCGCCCGAACTCGCGCCCGTACGTCCGGATCCATTGCCGGAAGTGAAGCCGGTCGAGATCGCAGCGGCCGCGCCCGTGCGGGTAATCCAGCCCGCCGGGTTTGCCGCTGTACCGACCGCCGCCATGCCGGCAGCGCCGAAGCTACCCGTCGCGACGGGCGCGTTTGAGGCGGCACAGTCCGGCGCTGCGCGACCCGGCCCGGCCAACGCCGTTGTGTCCGCTGGTTTCGGCGATGCCGGCACGGCTCCCGCCGCCCCGCGCCAACGTGCAGCGGTGGTGGGCTCGTTCGGAGCCGCCGTCGCCGCCGATCCTGCGAGCCAACCTGCCGCGCCGCGGGCGGCATCGGCGGAACCACTCGAAATTCTAGACAAACCGCGCCCGGCCTACACCGAACCGGCGCGAAAAGCGCGCGTCGAGGGGGACGTGCTACTCGAAGTTCTCTTTGCCAAGTCGGGAACGCTACGAGTCCTGCGCGTGGTGCGCGGCCTCGGCTACGGACTCGAACAGAATGCCACCGATGCCGCTGCCAAGATCCGTTTCCGTCCTGCCAAGGAGGACGGCCGGGCCGTGGACACGGTGGCGATGGTCCGAATCTCCTTCCAAATGGCTTACTGACATGCTTCACTTCCTGCGACTCTCCCTCTATTTCGCCGCCGCCGTGAGCGCTTGCTACGCGCAGACCGCGGCTATCGAAAAGCTGCTCGAAAAGATCACAGTCCGGGAGCAAGCCGCGGTGCAGAATCTCCGCTCCCGGAACGCTGTAGTGGAAACGTACATCCAGGAGCTCGGCGATGATTCCGAAGCAGGCGGGCGTGATCATTACTTCCTCAGTCGGCTGGAGTTGGCGCACGGCCTCAAACACGTGCCGCTGCTTGCCCGCCTGGATGCGCCCAAAGCTTCGCGGCTGGGGGGATTGTTGAAGCCCCGCACGCCGGCCTTCCTGCCCGCCGGATTTGCGCAGATGATCATGCCGGATGCCGATAGCTTCAACCTGCGCACGTATCGCTTCGAGTACGTGCGGCGCGAGTTTCTCGGGAAGGTGCGGTGCCTCGTATTCGACATTTCACCGATCGATCAGAAGGCCGCCGGCAAGTTCATTGGCCGCATCTGGGTCGAGGATCGCGACATGAATCTCGTACGGTTCAACGGCACATACACGCATGGTTCGACATCCCAGTTGTATTTCCATTTCGACAGCTGGCGCGTGAACGCGGGCGCTGGCGAGTGGGTGCCGGCGTTCATTTATGTGGAGGAATCGAAACCGGCGGTAAAGGGGCAGAAGTTCCCGCCCTTCAAGGCGCAGACCAGGCTGTGGGGCTATAACATCGCCAAAAACGGGCGGCTCGAGGAATTGACTTCAATCGCCGTCGAGACGGAAAAAGACGTAAAGGACAGCGGCGCCGCGGCGCAAGCCACACCGCTCGAGAGCCAGCGCTCCTGGGAACGCCAAGCCGAGACCAACATCATCGATCGTCTGGAGAAAGCGGGCCTGCTGGCGCTACCGGGCAATGTGGACGAGGTTCTGAACACCGTCGTCAACAATCTGATCGCCAGCAGCAACCTGGGAATCGAGGCGAAGTGCCGCGTGCTGCTAACGACACCGCTCGAGACGTTTTCCGTGGGTCAGACCATCGTGATCAGCCGAGGGCTGCTCGACGTGTTGCCCGATGAGGCAAGCCTCGCGACAGCACTAGCTGCAGAACTCGCACACATCGCGCTTGGACATCGCAACGATACGAACTTTTCTTTCTATGACCGCACGATGTTCCCGGACGAGGAACTGCTCGGCCGGCTGCAATTGGCGCGGCCGCCCGAGCAGATCACCGCGGCTGCCGAGAAGACGTTCGCGCTGATGTCGAACTCACCGTACAAGGACAAGATGGGGAATGCCGGCCTGTTCCTGAAGGCGCTGGCGAGCCACGCGCCTGCCTTCCCCAATCTCATTCGAGCCAATCTCGGTAACCAACTCGCGAGCGGCGAGGGATTGGTTCGCCTCCAGTCCCTCGCCCAAGCGGGTCCTGCGCTCGATGCGGCCAAGCTCGATCAGATCGCCGCGCTGCCCCTGGGCTCCCGCATCAGCGTAGACCCGTGGACAAACCAGATTACGATGCTGCCATCGAAACCCGTATCGCTATTGTCGGCGCGCGACAAGATGCCCTTCGAAATCACGCCATTCTTGATTCCTTTGACACGCATCGAGTCCGAACCCCGCGCTTCGCGCTAGTTGAGCACGCCGCACGCGATACGCGCGCCCGCATTCCCGGCGGGATCGGACTTCATGTCGTCTTCCTTTTCGTGAATGACAATCGCGTGATTGCCTTGCCCAATCGAAGTCGTCTTCGCGCCTTTGACGGTCATTTTGGCCGCGCCCTTGGCGTTCACGGTGAAGTTCGGGAAATCGCCCGCGTGCGGACCCATCGAATTCTCGAGCCCGTGCTTCTTCGAGTCAGGATTGAAATGGCCGCCCGCCGATTCGAAACCCGGCGCATCGCACTTGGCCGCTTCGTGGATATGGATGGCATGTTTACCCGGTGGCAGGTTCATTAGGTTCAATTGGAAATGGACGCCTGAGCCGGTTTCGGTGACTTTCACCGTGCCCACGCTCTGGCCCTGGGCATTCTTCATCTCTACTGTCTTGGCTTCGTGATCCGCGTACAGGGCGCACGCCGAGAGGAGAACCGCAATCGTAAGGTGTCGCATACCCGCACATCATGCACGGGACATGCCAAGTTCAGTAGTCGAGCACGCCAGCCTTACGATACGTTGCGCGCACCCGCGCGAGTTCCTCTTCCGCCTCGAGCACGCCGAGCTCTTTCACCATCTGCCCGATCGGCGTCTGCGAGTCGTTCGACCAGAACAAACCCAGATCTTCATCCTCGTAATAGCGGAACCCGACCTTGGCGCCGTACTTTTCCTGGAGCGCCTTGCCGTTCTTAAGTTTCGAGCTCCACGGCAGAATCACGTAGTTGAGATCGAGCTCATGTACGAGCGTCTGCTCAGGCGGCTTGATCTGCGCGGCGATCTTGCCGGTGGGTTCGAAGATCGAGGCATTGTGCCGCCACGTGCTCGACACGATGTAGCAGCGCTGCTGCATCGCGCGCGCGGCCGGGTGGGTGGTTTGGGGCGACTGGGTCGGCCACGCGATCAACTCCGCGCCTTTGCGCTCGAGCTCGCGCCAGCCACGGTCGAACTCCATGTCGTAGCAGATCTGCATGCCGAGTTTGCCGAAGTCGCAGTCGATTACCGGCAGCTCTTTGCCGGGAGTCGAGCCGCCTTCGAGGGCCTTGCCGTCCACCGAAGGCACCAGGTGGACCTTGCGATACGTTCCGGCCACCTCACCCCGCCGGTCCACCAGCACAGCCGCATTCGAACACGTGGTTGGAGAGTCGCGCAGATACGTCGGAACCACGATATAGCAGCGATGTTCGCGGGCAAGGCGCGAAAACGTGCTGCCCAGCGGGCCGTCAAACGGAACCGATTGCGAATACGCGTCGCGGCCCACTTCGCCGGTGATCGCCGCTTCCGGCAGGATCGCGAGATCGACGCCGCGGCCGTACTTGCTCTTCGATTCACTCACCAGGCGGTTCACGAACGTGGCAAGTTCGTCGATGCGTTTCTCGAGCCCGGGGTACGGCACCCAGAACGGCTGCATCACCGTCCCCACGATCACCTTCCGGGGCGGACCGGACGCCGCCGCGCTCACGAACGGCGCACCGCCCATACCCGCTAAAAAGGCTCGGCGTTCTATCATGCCAACGTTATTCTACTAGACAGATGCGGCGTGTACTGGTCCTACTCCCGGTCTGCTTCGGGATGGCGTTGGCGGCGAGTTATCCGGCAGGATTCTCAGAAGCGCCGGTGGCAAGGGGGCTCGACGCGCCTACTGCGATGGCATTCGCGCCCGACGGCCGCATCTTCGTGTGCGAGCAGACCGGGAAGCTGCGCGTCATCAAGAATGGCGTGCTGTTGGCAGCGCCGTTTCTCAGCGTGAACGTCAGCTCGCTCGGAGAGCGCGGGCTGCTGGGCGTAGCGTTCGATCCGAATTTCGCCGTCAACAGCTACGTCTATGTTTACTACACCACCGCCGGCGCGCCCATCCACAATCGCGTGAGCCGCTTCACGGCCAACGGCGATGTAGCGGTTCCGGCAAGCGAGGCCGTGATTCTCGACCTCGATACTCTCTCGGGCGCCACCAATCACAACGGCGGCGCCATTCACTTTGGTCCCGATGGCAAGCTCTACGTGGCGGTGGGCGAGAACGCCAATGCACCGAACGCGCAGTCCTTCGCCAACCGGCTGGGGAAAATGCTTCGCGTCAACCCGGATGGCACGATCCCGCCCGACAATCCATTCGTGGCGCAGACTACCGGGCTGAATCAGGCGATCTGGGCGATGGGGCTGCGCAATCCGTACACCTTCACGTTTCACCCGGTGAGCGGCCGCATGCATATCAATGATGTCGGCCAGAGCGCGTGGGAGGAAGTGAACGAAGGAGCGGGCGGCTCCAACTACGGCTGGCCTACGTACGAAGGCTTCGACGGCGGCAACGCATCCTTTCGCGATCCGCTGATCGCGTATCCGCACACCGGCGGCGACCCTACCGGATGCGCGATCACCGGCGGCGCCTTCCTCACCGGCTCCAATTATCCGGGCCAATATTCGAATGCTTACTTCTACGCCGATTTCTGCGGCCAGTGGATCTACTATCTCCCCGCGCCCGGCTATGACACCGCCACGCCGTTCGTCACCGGGCTGGGAAAAAGCGCGGTCGACCTACAGGTCCGGGATGGCGAGTTGTATTATCTGACTCGAGACGCCGGGGGCGCGGTATTCAAGATCAGTTACTCCGCGCCGCGGCCCGGACTCCGCTTCGTGCCCGTGACGCCGTGCCGCCTCGTAGACACGCGCGAGCCGCCGGGCGCTTTCGGCAAACCGGCCCTGGCAGGCGGCGCGACACGCGAGCTCACCATACCGGACCAGGCGGCATGCGGCATCCCGGCAAACGCGGGCGCCTACGCCTTGAACGTGACGGTGGTTCCGAAGGGCCGGCTCGGCTACGTGACGATCTGGCCCACCGGCGCGCCGCAGCCGTTTGTCTCGACGCTCAACTCGCTCGATGGCCGGATCAAGGCCAACGCCGCGATCGTGCCTGCGGGTACGAACGGGGCAGTGAGCGTGTACGCCACCGACGCGACAGAGCTTGTGGTGGATATCAACGGCTACTTCGTCGACCCCAATGCCAATCCGCAGGCGCTCGCGTTCTACCCCATCACGCCCTGCCGCATCGCCGATACGCGGAACGACTCGGTGATCCTCGGCGGGCAGACGCGGGACTTCGCGGTGCCCACCTCGCATTGCGGCGTACCGGCGAACGCGCAGGCCTATTCGCTCAACGCGACCGTGGTTCCCGCGGGCCCGCTCGGATACCTCACGCTGTGGCCTACCGGTTCCGCGCAGCCGCTGGTCTCGACGCTCAATGCCCCCACCGGCGCCGTAGTGGCCAACGCCGCCATCGTCCCGGCTGGATCGAACGGATCGATCAGCGCGTTCGCGTTGAACCAGACTCATCTCGTGCTCGATATCAACGGCTACTTCGCCCCGGCCGGCAGCGCCAACGCGCAGCGATACTTCGCGGTCAATCCGTGCCGTCTGCTCGATACGCGCGAGGCTGCGGGGGAATTCGGCGGCCCAGTTCTTGCCGCAGGACAAACCCGTAGCTACCGGCTGCCGCTCGCGAGCTGCGGTCTGCCTGGTTCAGCGGCGGCCTTCTCGTTGAACGCCACCGTGGTTCCCGCGGGCACGCTGGGATTCCTCACGCTCTGGCCCACCGGCACCGCTCAGCCGCTGGTTTCGACTCTCAACGCGTTTGACGATACCGTGGTCGCGAACGCCGCAATCGTGCCGGCGGGTACATCGGGCGCGATCTCGAGCTACGTCACGTCGCAGACCCATCTCATACTCGACGTGAACGGCTACTTTGCGCCGTAGCTACAACAGCAGCGCTTCGACGCGATAGGCCTGCACTCCCCGCTTGACCGCGGACCAGGCAAACACCGTGAATCGCCCGTCCTGCGAAGCCACCAGGGCCATCGAGTCGCGCTGATCGTGACCGAACTGCGCGCCCGAAAGATGCCGCGTTCCTCCCAGATGGCTCGGCGGCACGGCTCGGGGCTCGGCGCCCTCCACGGGCTCGGAATCGATCACTTCCTGAATGCGCGCACACCCATCGCGGCGCGTGATCTTGGCGCCGAAGGCGAGCAGCTCGCAGCGATCCGTGAGTACCATCGCTCCGTCGACGGCGGTGAGCCCGGCCACGACATCGATCGACCGGCGCAGCACTTCCTGCCATCGCGGCTGCTTCCGTTCGTGCGGCTCTTCTTTGATCAGATCGGCAAGTTCGGTGTAAGCGGGCTCGACGGCGTAGGAGAGCGGATGCAGGATCGACTCGCGCCACACTTCGGACCCATGCGGCACCACCAGCACCGCGCCGCCGCGCCCGTGCCCGCGCATCGAAACGGCCAGTTGGATCAGCACGTTCGTCGAATCGGCCAGTGCAGGCGCGGACTCGACGCCGAACAGGGAAACGACCATGGCCGGTGAGTCTTCCACACACACGGCGCTCGGGTTGAGCACCTTGATCGTATCGCCTTCGAGCACGGCGACGTTCACGAACTTGCCCGATTCCTGGGTACGGCGATGCTTGATCACGAGTAGCCCGGGCGCGACCACTTCGAGCACGAAGCAGAACGCCGGCAGACGGCGCGTGGCGCCCCAGATCATGAAGCGGCCACCCTCGGGCCAGACGCCGAGGTGGACTCCGGGCCGCTCGACGGCGGGCGCAAGCCGCACCACGTTCTCAACGGTCAGCGGAAGCTTGTGCCCAAAAGCAAGGGGGAGGCGTGTTTGGTCGGGCGCGAGATAGCCAAGCGTGACCTTCAGCGGGTAGCGTTCCTGCTGGCGGAGACTTGCCCAGAACGCCGCGTCAATCATGGCGGAGATGGCGGCTTCGTCGGGCAGCGGCGCGAGGTCCGTGACGCCGCGCTCGCGCTCGGCCGCCATGTTTTCAGAGAAATGCCGGTGAATCCTACCGGCAGCGGCTTGGGCTACAGGGTATGCGGGTTGAGGCAACCTTCAGTATGCCGCTTAGTCGGGCAGACGCAGCGATTGATGCGCGGCCAGGCGCCACATGCCCTTCTGGTAGACCCAGACATGGATGAACCGCAGGTGCGCGGGCACGGGGGTGGCGCCGTTCACGCTGGTCTTGATCCGAGCGTCCGCATTCACCACGGCGGCGTTGTCGTAGAGCCGGCCCTCGAGCTTTTCGTAGTTCATCTCGAGATACTTGCGCGAGCCGCTTTTCATGTTGCCCACGAGCACGGCCTTGGTATCGATGTCGCCGGTGGAGTGCGTGTAGGAGAGATCGTCGGCCAGGAGTTTGTCCAGCGCGGCGAGGTCGCCCGACGCCGTGGCCTTGCCCCAGGCGCGCTCGGCGGCTTTCACACCGTCCACGGTCTTGGGGTCGGCTGCCAGCATCACGGTGCAGGCGGCGAGAGTTACGAGGATCGTCTTGCTCATCATCTATGACAGCTTACAACTTCTGGCAGACAGGGCAGTAGAAGGTGCTGCGCGCGGCTTGCGTCTTGCGCTCGATGCCGCCTTTGCATTTCCGGCACGGCTCGCCTTCGCGTCCGTAGACGGAGCAGGTGAGCAGATCGGCCTCGGGGAACTCGTCGGCGGCGCGCGTCACCTTGAAGGTTGCGGCGATGGCGCCTTCGAGCGTGCGTCGGATGGCGGCGTGCAGCCGCTTCCACTCAGGGTTAGAGATGGCGTTCACCGCTCGAAACGGACTGACGCCGGCGCGAAAGCATGACTCGGCGGCCCAGATGTTGCCGAGCCCCACAACGCGCGATTGATCGAGCAGAAACGGCTTGATGCCGATGCGGGAGCTTGCGGCTGAGTCGCGCAGGGCCTGCCAGGTGAAGCCGTCGTCGAGCGGCTCGGGACCGTAGGCGGCGAAGACGTTGGGCAGGTCGCGCGTGGCGTGTAGATTGACGCTGCCGAACACGCGCGAATCCTCAAACGCGATCGCATCGCCGCCAGTGAGGTTCAGTAGCATGCGCGTGAAACGCGGCGGTTGGCGATGGTCGGGAATCCAGTAGACATGGCCGGTCATACCGAGCTGGATGCGCAGCGTCTCTTTGCGGTCGAGATGGATGAGTACGTTCTTGGCGCGGCGTCCGTAGCCGATAATGCGGCGGCCGGCGAGGGCGTCTTCGAGCTCGCGCGGATTGTGCGGTTCCACGGTTCTCGCGCGGAGGACCTCGGCGGTTGCGATGCGTGCACGGGGTACGGTTTCCTTGAGGCGCCGCACCATGTATTCGGCTTCGGGGAGCTCGGGCATTGAGATTCCAGGTTGGCATGAGGGAAGGTGTCAGCGCTCAGTTGTCGGCTGTTAAAATCAGTTCGCGGGATGCCGACGATCAGCATGTTCTACGGAATTTTGATCCGGATGTATTTCAATGATCACGCGCCGCCGCATTTTCATGCGCGATATAGCGAGTTCGAAGCGACTATCGATATCGAGACTCTGAATGTTATCGAAGGCCAATTACCACGGCGCGCTTTGGATTTAGTGAAGGAATGGGCGAACCTGCACCATGGGGAGTTGATCGAGGACTGGCGCCTGTGCAGGGAAAATTCTCAGCCGGCCAGGATCGACCCGTTACCTTGAGGAGCTAATTCAAATGTATTGGGATGTTGTGGAAGTGAAGCCGGAATCTGACTACCGCCTGTTTGTGCGCTTCAAGGATGGGCAGTCTGGTCACGTACAGTTACGTTGCGAGGAATTGACCGGAGTACTCGCGCCCCTGCGAGACCTGCAGTTTTTCAAACAGGTGTTCATTGAGGAAGGCGCCGTCGCCTGGCCGGGCGAAATCGACCTCGCTCCGGATGCGATGTACGCCGAGATCACGCAGTCCGCTACTTCCCTGCAAACCTCGCGGTGATCCCCACAGTGATCGTACGCGGATAACCCGGCGTCGCATGAATCGCCATCGCCGCCGGGCCGTCGCGGAACGGGCGTGACTCGATGTAGTTTTGCGTCTCGTAGTAGGAGCGATCGAGGAGGTTGTCGATTCCGAAGTTGAAATCAATGTTGCGGCGCAGACGGCGGACCATGCTGAAGTCGTAGACCGTGTTGCCGGCCGCGCGAATCGAGGCGTCTTCGCCATCCAGCCGGTAACTGTTGATTGCGCGCATGCGCAGCGAGCCGCTCCAGCCTTTCCAGTTCGCGAGCGTGAGGCCAGCGTTGGCGACGAAATGCGGGGCGCGATCCACGTAGACTCGCGGGGCGGTCGCGCGGTAGAAGGCGTTGGTCACCTTGGTGATGCCGCCGCTGAAGCTGAGGCGCCGCGTCAACTCCACCGACATCTTGCTCTCCCAACCATACGCGCGGCTCGGACCGGCGAACTCGAGCGTGCCGTCGTCGGCGATATAGACGAGCTCGTTCGACCGATTGATCATATAGCTGTCCATCGCGAAGCCGAAGCGCCGCCACCGGCTCGAGACGCCGACCTGCGAAAAGTCCGTCGTCGCCAGCTTGACGCCGTTGCGATTGGTGAGGATGCTGCGCGCGTCGACCGACGAGATCCCGCGGCCGTAGTTGGCATGAAGCGTCACCGGCACGCGGCTTGACGGCGTGTACGCGGCGCTGAACTTGGGCTGCCACTTCCCGGAAGACTCGGTGTTGCTATTCACGGGGTCCACGCGGTCACGCACGTCGAAACGGAAGGCGTCAAAGCGCAGGCCGCCGCCGAGAATCAGGCGTCCGTCGAACAGCGTCGCGGTCTCCTGCACGTAGCCGGAGCCGCTGGTCACGCGTGCGTTGGCCGCTGTGACGACGCCCGTCGGAACTCGGTTGATCCGCGAGTAGAGGCCAACGTTGATCTGATTGTCGTGATAGTTGCCGCCGGCGGTAAGCAGGCTTTGTGTCGAGGAAATCTTGTGCGGGCGCGTGTACTGGAAGTTGGCGCCTTCCTGGAGGCGTGAGTCGTGCTGCTGGATCGCGTCTCCGTTCTCCGGGTCGTTGAGGAAGTAGGTGAAGTTCGAGAAGAGGTCGAATAGCGACCGGCCGACGAACGCGTCTGCCTTCCACACCGCGCCGTTATCCTGCTCCTGGCGGAAGTACCCGGCGAGCGTGCCGGACTTGATCTTGCCGCCTTCGCCGGGATCGAGGAAGCCGAAGCGGTCCACTTGGCCGATCGGGAGCTGGCCGGAGGAGTTGTAACCGTTGAGGCCGCTGTTGAACTTGATGGCGTAGGAGCGATGATCGGACAGCCGGCGGAGGAAATTGGCGGTGACGTTGTCGCGCCGGTATCCAAGCGGCTTCACGAACGGTCCGTCGGTGTGCGACCCCTCATAAGAAAGGAAGGAGTCGACGTTCCGCCAGTCCGGGCTGACGGCGAGAAACCCCCGCTGCGTGTTGAACGACCCGCCCTGCATACGCGCCGTCACCTGGTCCGGCATGGAATCGCGCAGGCGGATGTGGACAACGCCTAGGCCGCTGAAGTCGCCATACTCGGCGCTGAACGGGCCATTAATGATATTGGCTTCCTGCACGAGCTCCGGGCTCAGGCTCTTAAGCGATCCGAGGTAGCCCTGCCCGTGGCCCTGCGTGGTCTGATTCTGCTGAACGCCGTCCACCAGGACTTTGAGGCCGCCGTTCACGCCGCCGTGGTCGAGATTGAAGCCGAACCGCCGCACTTCGATGGACTTCCCGCCACCCTCGTGCTGACCGGCGTTGATGCCGGCGTTGAGCTGGTGAAAAATCTGGTCGTCGCGGGAGAACAGCGTTTGTTGGAAAACTTCGGCGTTGCGGTAGTCGACGGTCGGCTCGATCGGCTTGGCGGTGATCACCACCGTGGTCTTGACGACCTCCGGCGTTTGGGCGGACGCGAGGCTGAGGATGAAGAATAGGGACCGGCGCATGAACTTCCGTAGCACTAATTATGAATTTGTATCACAGGGCAACTAAAGGAGTATACGGGCGGGATCGCTTTTTTGGATTTGTGATATCATAGATATCATTGAATCCATAGAAATCTTTGAGATCTTAGATAGTTGTGATATCATCGGGCTGATGGCCGCCATCGTGATTCGCCGCCTGGACGACACCCTCAAGCTGCGTCTCCGAATTCGCGCCGCTCAGCACGGCCGATCTATGGAAGAGGAGGTGCGCGTGATCCTCAACAACACCCTGGGCGCCGAACCCCCGCCGCCGAATCTGGCAGCCGCCATCCGCGCGCGCGTGGAGCCGGTCGGCGGAGTAGAGCTTACGCTTCCCGAGCGCGCCCCGATTCGCAACCCACCCAAGCTGTAAGGCTCGATGACCATCCTCGACACGAACGTGTTCTCGGAGGTGGTCAAGCCGCGTCCGGAACCGAAGGTGCTCGACTGGCTCGGCGCGCAGATCTATCACGACGTCTACCTCACGGCCATGACGATGGCGGAGGTTCTCCACGGACTCAGCCGGATGCCGGCAGGCAAGCGCCGCAGCGACCTGCAAAATGCCGTCGACGCTCTGTTCCGGCACGAATTCGCCGGGCGCATTCTGCATTTCGACGAAGCGGCTGCGATGAGCTATGCCGACCTCGTCTCCGCGCGTGAGCGGGCCGGGCGCCCCGTGGCCGCTTTCGATGCCCAGATCGCCGCCATCGCCCGGGTCCACTCCGCCACCGTCGCCACGCGCAACATCAAAGACTTCGAGCTCACCGGAGTCACCCTCGTAAATCCCTGGACCGCCTAAAACAGCATGCTAAGCTGGGGGTTCCCTCGCATTTCCCCGCCATGCGCATCGCCATTGCCGCCGATCATGCCGGTTTCACTTTGAAGCAGGTACTGCGCGAACGGCTGGCCGCCGAAGGCCACGAAGTGAACGACTTCGGCACCGAAAGCCTGGAATCCACCGATTATCCCGATTACGCCCGCCTGGTCGCGCACGAAGTCGCCGACGGACGCGCCGATCGCGGCATTCTGGTCTGCTCGACCGGCATCGGCATGTCGATCGCGGCCAACAAGGTGGAAGGCGTTCGGGCGGCGCTGGTTACGAACATCGAAGCGGCCAGCATCACGCGTCAGCACAACGATGCCAATGTTATGGCCATCGGCGCCCGGTTTACCGATACCGAAACAGCCGCGTCCATGGTGAACGCGTTCCTGAACACCGATTTTGAAGGCGGGCGCCATGCCCGCCGCGTCGCCAAGATCATGCAACTCGAGAGCAGGAGAGACGGAAGTAAATGAACGAACAGCAGCGTATGGCGAGGCCCCTCGCCGAAGTAGACCCCGAAGTCTACGCGGCCATTAATAAGGAGCTCGACCGTCAGAACACGCGGCTCGAACTGATCGCCAGCGAGAACTTCACTTCCGAGGCCATCCTGGAAGCCACCGGCAGCGTCATGACGAACAAGTACGCCGAGGGCTATCCGGGCAAGCGCTACTACGGCGGCTGCGAGAACATCGACGTCGTCGAAAACCTCGCCCGCGACCGCGCCAAGAAGCTGTTCAACGCCGATTACGTCAACGTTCAGCCACACTCGGGCTCACAGGCGAACGAAGCTGCCTACGCCGCCGTCCTTCAGCCGGGCGACACGATCCTCGGCATGAATCTCGCGCACGGCGGGCACCTCACCCACGGGCACCACCTCAATTTCTCGGGCAAAACCTACAAGATCGTCCCCTACGGCGTGCGCAAGGACGACGAACTGATCGACTACGAAGAGCTCGCGCGCCTCGCCGAAGAGCACAAGCCGAAGATGATCATCGCCGGCGGCAGCGCGTATCCGCGCATCATCGACTTCGCGAAGTTTCGCGCGGTGGCCGATTCGGTGGGCGCGATCATGCTGGTGGACATGGCCCACTTCTCCGGGCTCGTCGCCGGCGGCGTGTACCCGAATCCCTGCGAATACGCCGATATCGTCACCTCAACCACGCACAAGACGCTGCGCGGTCCCCGCTCCGGCATGATCCTCGCCAAGCACAAAGTGATGTCGCAGGATGCCAAGGGTAAAGACGTGCTGCTGGGCGACCTCATCGACAAGACCGTATTCCCGGGCACACAGGGCGGCCCGCTCTGCCACGTGATGGCGGCGAAAGCGGTCTGCTTCCTCGAAGCGCTAACGCCGGAGTTCCGCGACTATCAGGCGCGCGTGAAAGTGAATGCCGCCGAGATGTCCGCCGGGCTGATCGACGCCGGGTTCCGCGTGGTCTCGGGCGGCACCGATTCGCACCTCGTACTGGTGGACGTCTTCTCGAAGGGCGTGCGCGGGCGCGAAGCCGAGCACACGCTCGACGAAGCCTACATTACGGTAAACAAGAACGGTATCCCCTTTGACGTGAATCCCCCGCTTAACCCGAGCGGCATCCGGCTGGGCAGCCCGGCGGTAACAACGCGAGGCTTCGGCCCGGCCGAGATGCGTGAGGTAGCCGCGCTGGTAGCGGAAGTGGTGGAGCAACTGGGCGCGGACGCGAGCAAGATCGACGGCACGGTCGCCTCCGTGCGTCGCCGCGTGGCCGCCCTGACAGATCGGTTCCCCCTCTACAGCTGGAAGTTCTCCCCGGCCGCGGCCGCGAGATAAACGCAGCCGTGCCGCCGTCCTCACCGTCGCGCATCGTCATGGATGCCCGCCATGTGCGGGACTTCGGCATCGGCACCTACATCCGCGGCCTGCTGCAAGGGTTGGCGGAGGTTGATAAGCTCAACCGCTACGTGATCGTCACCCATCCGAACGATCACACGCAGCTTCCTCCGCTGCCGGCAAACTTCGAGACGGCATCCTACCCGCGGCGCGACCTCGAAAAGGCTGACCATTTCGCCTTCCCCGCCTTCTTGAAGCGCCTGAAGGGTGACCTGTTTCACATCACGCTGAACCGCGTGCCGTGGTTCATGCCGCATCCGTATGTGGTGACCGTGCACGACATGAGCCGCCAGCTTTCGGCCGGAAGCGGGTGGCGCAATCAGGCCAGCCTGTACCGGGCCCGCCGCGGACTGATGCGCGCCGAGCGCGTGATCTCTGTTTCGCACGCTACACAGCGGAGCGTCGAGGCGTCGCTCGGTATTTCCAACAGCAATTTCCGCGTTATCCCGAGCGCTCCCGACCCGCGCTTTGCCTCCCGCCCCGCCGACGCCAATCAGGAACGCTTACGCCAGCTCGAGCGGTTCCAGGTGAATTACCCGTTCATCCTGTACGCCGGGCACATCCATCCGCGTAAGAACGTGCCGCGCCTGATCGAGGCGTTCGCGGTGGTACGCACGGCGCTGGCCGACGATCCACGCTACCGGGAGCTGCGCCTGATCATCCTGGGAGACGAAATTGCCCAGCATCCGGAAGTGCGCCGCGCCGCCTCGCACAGCCGTCTTGAGCAGTACATCCGCTTCTTCGGCTTCGTTCCGTTTGAGACGCTCAGGGCGTTCTACGAGTCCGCGACGCTCTTCGCGTTCCCCTCGCTGCACGAGGGCTTCGGACTCGCGCCGCTGGAAGCCATGTCGTGCGGCACACCGGTGGTCACGTCCAATTGCAGCTCGCTGCCCGAAGTCGTCGGCGACGCAGCCGTGCTGGTCAACCCGGACAACGTTTTCGACATCGCGCGCGGCATTCGCGAGGTGCTCGAAGACGACGCGCGGCGGACGCGCATGGTCCAGGACGGACTACGCCAAGTGAGCCGGTTCAGCTGGGCGCGCACCGCCGCCCAAGTGCTCGAGGTCTATCGCGAAGCTCTCGCGCGAGCCTGACCGGCGCCTGAGGGCGGCAGCAGGTCCACCACCGTCAGGTCCAGTTGCCGCAACAGACGGTCCGCCAGATCAGGCGTCATCTGCCGCGCTCCTTTTAGTACGTTGTGGAGATAGGGCTGGGAGATCCCGGCGCGCAAAGCCAATCCGCGCTCGGTGACCTCGCCGTTCCTAACCCGCGTACGCACCGTGGCACGAACCAGGCCGAGCAGGTCGGCAAAAGAGGCAGCATCCGGTTCCAAGGTATTCCTCCATGGTATATGGCGCTATTTTCCACGATACTTTAGGAAAATCTCATATTATTAATATATTTTAATATATAGGAACACTTGTTTGCAAAATGTTGTTTCTACTATAGCTTACTTGGCGACTTCAAGACCTACCCCACTCACGCAAGCGGCTCCCTCGAATCGGAACATTGACCCAATTTCGATCTGATTTAGTATCTGTTCATGGCGGTGGGACGGGCGCTCAGTCAAGAAGGCGCCCGCCCAACCGGACTTCGAAATAGAGGGATTCGCCCGGCGGCACGACCGGACGAATCGAAGTTTCTCAGATAGGGGCAGTTCTTTTTATATGGATTGGAATCGTACTCAAACTCTGGCGTTAGCGAGTTATCACTGCGCGCGCTGTCATGGAGCGGGCACTGTGAATGGGAGAGCCGGCAAGGAGTCTCCTTGCAATTGCGTGTTGCGGAACATTTTTCGCGCCTGCTACGCGCGTTTCCGCGAGTGTGTGGAGAAGGACAAACAGATCCCGAGGGTTCAACTGGAGAGAGGGCCCGGAGGTGGAGGACGTAAGTATTTTTGGAGCCGGAAAGAGGAGGAATACATTGCCGACTTCTGTCTCGTCAGCAAGCGCTCGCTCGAAAAGGACGAGTATGAAGTTTTCAAGTTCCACTTCCTCATGGGCGCTGACTGGCGCCTGTGCTGCCGGCGGCTGAAGATCGACAAGGGCAGCTTCTTTCACATGGTCTACCGAATCGAGCAGAAGCTGGGCCGCGTGTATCGCGAACTCGAGCCGTACGCCCTGTTCCCGCTCGATGAATACTTCAGCGGCAGTGGCCGGCTGAGCGCCAAGGAGATCAAACCGCAGGACGCCTTCAACGACTTGTTCGACAAGAAGGCTGCTTAAATCGTAGCCGGCGGCCGGTACGGAATTGCACGCCGTGCCGGCCGCCCGAAGGTGGTGCTAGAGTCAGACGTGCAAATGCGTGGGTATCTTGGATGGGCCGCACTACTGGCCATCATCTTTGCCTTCCGCTTCACGCATCGCGACATTCTTTGGGTGGAAGAAGCCTATCCCTCCGCCGCGGCCATTCAGATTCAGCAAGGCCGCACCCTCTACACGGATTTCCAATACGATAAACCGCCGCTGAGCGCGCACGTGTACCGGCTATGGTCCGGGCTTCCGGGGTGGCCATTGCGGCTGGCGGGCTCGATCTACGTCACGCTGTGCTGTTTGCTGATGTACCTGATTGCGCGGCATTGGTGGGCGGAGCTCGAGGCTTGGCTCGCAGCGCTGCTGCTCGCGTTTTACCTGACGTTCGGGATTCCTGCTGCGGTGATGGCGCTTGCGCCGGATCTGTTGACGATTCTGCCGGTGCTGGCGGCGGTGCTGGCTCGGATACATGGGTGGCCGCATGTTGCCGGGCTGTGTCTGGGGCTCGCGGTGGGGTGCAACGGGAAGGCACTGCTGCTGATTCCGCTCCTTGGATTCGGCGCGATTCCCGGGTTTGTTGCCGGCGTCGTACTGCCGCTTGTCACGGTGGACGTGACTGCAATGTGGGATCAGGTGTGGCGATGGGGCGCGGCTTACTCTCGCGATACGCCAATCTCGGCTCCGGTGCGAGAAGGCGTCGTACGAACGCTCGCCTGGTGCGGATTCCAGGCAACGGCCGTTTTGGGCGCGGCGTGGTTCTTTCGCCGCGAGCGATCCCGGCTCCTCCTGGTATGGATCGCGCTCAGCGCGGTGGTTGTGTGCCTTGGGCTGCGATTTTCGCCGCGCTATTACCTCGTACTGCTGCCACCGGTCGTGCTGGCGGGGGCGCGGGGATTGGCCCTGATGCCCACGCGTGTGCGATGGGCGATACTCGCACTCCTGCTGATTCCGGCAGCACGCTTCGGGCCTCGCTTCTTCTCGCTCGACAACTGGGCGGACACGGCGATGAACCGCGACAGCGCGGCGGCGGCGCGTCTGATTACCGCTCGAGCCAAACCCGGCGACACGATTCTGGTGTGGGGCTACCGCCCCGATATTCTCGTCTACACGCGCCTGCCGCTCGGCGCGCCGTTCCTCGACTCGCAGCCTTTGACGGGCGTAATCGCCGACCGGCACCTCACCCGCAGCGACATCACTTTCCCGGAACTGGCCGCGAGAAATCGTGCGCGGCTACGCGCGTTCTCCCCCACCTGGATCGTCGATGGCCTCGGTCCGTATAACGATGAACTCGCCGTCAGCAACTACCCGGACATCGGCGCATGGCTGGTACTCCGCTACGAGAAGGTCGGCGAGACGAACGGAACGCGCATTTACCGACTTCGCCAGTGAATCTCCGCGTGCCTGAAAGGCATCCTTCACCTATATGAAAGCCAACGTTGGACTCAATGACAAACAGCGCGCAGGCGTCGTGGCGCTGCTGATGAAGACGCTCGCCGACGAATACGTCCTCTACACCAAGACCCGCAATTATCACTGGAACGTCACCGGTCCGCACTTCAACGATCTGCACAAATTCTTCGAAGCGCAGTACGACGAGATCGATGCGAAGATCGACGAGGTGGCCGAGTTCATCCGGTACTTCGGCGAGAAGGCGCCTGCTTCGCTCGCCGGTTTCCTCGCCATCGCGCGGTTGAAGGAACCGGCATGGGACAACCCGTCGGCCGACCAGATGATTCGCAATCTGCTCGATGACCAAGAGGCGCTCATCCGGAACCTGCGCGACGATGTCGATACCGCGGGCGACAAACACAAAGCAGCGGACGTGGCCGATTTCCTCACCGGCCTTCTCGAGGCTCACGAGAAGATGGCGTGGATGCTGCGCTCGCTGCTCGAGTAGGTTAGCGGCCCCACACGGGCGTACGCTTTTCGAGAAACGCAGCGATGCCCTCCTGCGCATCGGCAGCGCCGGCGTTGCCGGTCATCACTCCGCACGTCATCTCATAGGCCTGCGCCTGCGGCAGATCGATCTGTTCGTAGAAGCAGTGCTTGCCCGTTGCGACCGTGGTGAAACTCGCGCTCGCGATCTGCGCAGCGAGGGCGAGCGTGGCGTCGCGCAAGGACTCGGGCGGTGTAACGCCATTGATCAATCCCCACTCGGCCCCGGTCGCGGCGTCGATCACGCGCCCGGTGAGCAGCATCTCGAGAGCGCGTTTGCGGCCTATCGCGCGCGTGAGCGCCACCATCGGCGTGGAACAAAACAGCCCGATCTTTACACCCGGAGTAGCAAACCTCGCCGTGGTATCCGCCAGCGCGAGATCGCACGTAGCGACGAGCTGGCAGCCGGCAGCGGTGGCAAGTCCGCGGACCTCGGCAATCACCGGCTGGGGGATCGACTGGATACGCGTCATCAGCTCCGTGCAAGCTGAAAATAGAGCTTCGTACTCGGCTGTGGGGCGGCCGGAGAGCTCGTTCAAATCGTGGCCCGACGAAAACACCGGGCCCTTCGCCGCCAGAATCACCGCGCGCACCGAGGTATCCTGAGCCACGTCGTCAAGCGCGGCGGTCAACTCCCGCATCCGCTCGACCGAGAGCGCATTGCGACGCTCCGGATGATTCAGCGTGAGAATCGCGGTAGTCGAGATCCGCTCCAGCAGCATAGTGATACCATAGCGCCTCATATGGCCGCGCACTTCCCCGCGTGGGAGCGAGATCAGTTGCCTGAGCCGCCCGACACTACAGGGCGGCGTCCGTGGACATCGCTCATCGGCCCGGGGCTGCTGATGGTGGGCGCGAATATCGGCGGAGGCGAGTGGCTCTTCGGGCCGCTCGT
>JADMIO011283416.1_pt1 | contig 40731 bp, 42 predicted proteins | sample 8958161 | NCBI WGS metagenome assembly JADMIO01 (sample SAMN16585339, study PRJNA669376) | soil metagenome | isolation source: Crop rotation soil | place: USA: Cullars Rotation, Alabama | collected 2011
CCCGCCGATCTCACTTATGGATTAGAAGATCGCCCGCCTTTTTTTCGCCTCTTGTTGTTGGGCCTTCAGCAGATGGGGGTGATGGCGATTTACCTGGTCATCGTACAGATCGTCGCAGGCGTCGCTAAAGTTTCTCCTCAAGAAACGCAAAACTTGATCAGTTTAGCCATGATTGCGCTTGCAGTCGGAACGCTCTTGCAAGCGATTTGGAAAGGGCCCATTGGCTCTGGATTTCTCGCTCCTCCTGTCGTCTCTGCTATCTACGTGCAGCCTTCCATTTTAGCCGCTAAGTTGGGAGGAATCCCCCTCGTTGCGGGGTATACTTTGATGGCTGGTGCTTTAGAGTGTTTGTTCGCGTACTTTTTTCGCTATTTGAAAGTGCTTTTTCCCGCTCCCGTCATTGGTTTGATCATCATTTCCGTGGGATTGGAATTGGGACTTTTAGGGACTGAGCAATTTCTCGATGTGAAAAATGGCGTCCACTCTGTCCATTTTGGCCTTTATCTTCTCAATGGATTGATCACGTTGGCATTCATGTTTGCCCTCTCGATTTGGAGCAAAGGGATATTGCGCCTTTTTTCTGCGATTGTTGGACTTTTTGTGGGATGGGTGAGCGCTTTCTTTTTCGGCCTCATTTCGACGCCCTCTCTCACTGCGATTGGTCACTCTTCTTTTTTTGGGTGGCCCCACTTTGAAACGCTCTCTTATTCTTTCGAGATACCTCTGATCATCCCTTTTCTGATTTCAGGCATTGCAGCTATGCTTCGAACTGCAGGGGTTGTGATCACCTGCCAAAGAATGAATGACGTCAACTGGAAAAGACCCGACTACCCCTCGATTGAAAAGGGAATTTTTGCAGATGGCTTAGGCTGCATTATTGCGGGCCTTTGCAATTCTCCTGGCATTTCCTCTTCTCCAAGTTCTGTAGGGATTTCAAAAGCAAGTGGCGCTACAAGCCGCATCATTGGGTTGTCTCTCGCAGGATGGTTGATCCTCTTTGCCTGCATGCCGAAAATCACAGCTCTTTTTCTCTCAATTCCCATTTCGGTGATTGGAGCAGCCATGATTTTTACTGGAAGTATCATGCTTGTCAGTGGGCTTGAAATATTGACGAGCCGACCTCTAGATATTCGGAAAATTTGCGTCGTGGGCGTCTCTTTACTTTTTGCTCTCAGCCACCGAGTTTTCCCCAGCTATTTTGCAGAGCTTCCTCCCCTCGTTCAATTCTTTACAGGCAACATCCTCACAATCACGACTCTTTCCGCTTTATTTCTCAATCTCCTCTTCCGAATCGGCATCCGCAAAACAGTTTCGGCTGAGATTCACATGGACCCTCAATCTCCTGTGCAGCTCAGCAATCAGCTCTTAAATCAAGGAAAAGGGTGGTCCATTTCCTCGCGCGAGCTAGAGCAAATCGTAGGGATGACAAAAAGACTTTTAGGATTTATCCAGGATGGGAAGCTCGCCGAAGGGCCGATCCAAACGAAAGTGAGCTTCGATGAACTGCGCTTTACTGTTTCTATCGACTACCAAGGAGAGCTCATCCGCCTTCCTCAACAAAGACCGATCAATCAAGAACACCTTCTCGATGAGATGCCGATGATCCGCGGTCTTTCCGCGCTCCTCACAGAGGTTTACCCCGACCAGGTAAAATGCCACGCAGAGGGCAAAAACTGCCACCTCTTCATGGTGTTTGAGGTTTAATCCTGAAGTAGAGAAACAGTTTCTCCAAGACCCAAAAGGACTTCTTCTGGACGGTGGATTTCCGCTTTGACTCCCTCTGGCGAATAGACGATGAAGTGGTCAATTGCCTTGGAATATAAAGCGTCAGGCGCTGTGCGCGGAGAGATATTGGTGCAGTAAGGAGTGTAGAGCAAATAGGGGGAAGCTGCTTGCAACAGTGCATCAGCCATTTCCAATTCGTTGAAGTTCATATCTCCCAATCCAATCGTCGTTACGTTCGGATCTAAAGAATCGGAAAGATACTGCGCATATTCATAGCGAGCGGGGCCGTCGGGATCACCAGGAATATGGGCATTGACAAATCGGTACAATTTGCCTGAATTGAGAGCTTCCACAGTCACATCCTGTACACTTCTTTTTGCCTCTTTCGAAAAAATTCCAGAAACTGCTTTTGCCTCTTTGACTTTATATTGATTCAAATCGATCACAGTTGCATTTCCAAAATGGCAAATCACGGTAAAATGGGCCGGCAATTTCGATTTCAATTCCTTGAGAAAGGCCTTTCCCACTTCTTGTAAAGTCAAGATGGCGCGCGGGTGTTCGGGATCTGTCAACATCTCCAAAACGAGATCGGCTACATGCTGGTCGCGAAGGGTCAGCCCTTGCTCATTTACGGGAACATGCTCATCGGTGATGAGCGATCCTTTGAGTCCTTGAGAGTCGTTTTCTGTTACCCAACTCATATACTTTGAATCGAGGACATTCCAAGAAGCAATTTCTACATGATCTAAAGTCATGCCAATGGGAAGGTGATCTGAAGGGAAATGCCATTTTTCCGCTAAAACGCCTACATAAGTCCCCATCGCCTGTAGACGTGGGGCTTCGACAAGCTCTGTTTTGAATCTACGCCAGGAAGCCTGAGTCGATGCGGTTTCTGTAGACACAATCGCAGGCTTTTCCACCCCTTCCGCACAGAGTGCCATCGGAGAAGAAAGAAGCGAGAGCGCCATTAAAGCAGAAATTTTTTGATCTGACATTTTAATCCTCATTATTTTTCGAATAAAATACAATTAATGAGAATTAAAAAAAACATTAAAGTAATTCTTGATCAAACAAAGAGAAATCCTTAAAATGGCCTCTATGTTTGAACTTTTGACATTTGCTTTTTTGAATTTATTAGGAGCGATGAGCCCAGGCCCCGATTTTGCCATCGTCACCCGCTATGGCTTGACCGGCTCTAGAAAGGCCGCCCTCTTAGCGACTCTCGGGATTGCCAGTGCCCTTTTGATCCACGTATTGTACTGCCTGCTCGGAATCGATTTTCTGCAAAACTCGCCAGTCCTCTTCACTTCGGTCCGGCTCATCGGCGCTCTCTATTTGGGCTATCTTGGCTTCAAGATGACCCTCTCTTTTCGCACTAAAACAGCTCCTCACTCACCTGTCGCAGAACTTCAGACTCACCGGAAAGCTTTTGCCAACGGATTCCTCACTAATCTGCTCAATCCCAAAGCCACTCTTTTTCTAGTGAGTCTCTTTACCCAATTTGTCTCTCCCACAATGGCCTTGCCGATGAAAATCGCCTTTGGAGCCACGATCCCGCTCATCGCTTTTGGATGGTTCGCCCTGCTCTCCTACTTCCTCACCCACCCGCAACTTCTTCCCTATCTCCAGCGCTACCAAAAAGGATTCACCTTCACGATTGGGCTCCTTCTCCTCGCTCTCTCTCTGTCTGTTTTTACGTCACTTTTTGTATGAATTGAATAGGGGCCGTTTCAATCGAATCATAGGTAATGTCTGAAAACTTACCCGACCAGTCTCTGATTACTTCCAGCACTTTCTGAAACTTCTGCGTAAATTGCTCGCAGATAGCGATCGCCTTGCAAATAGCAAGTTTTGCCCTCGGACATTCTCTATCTTTAAAACAGTCGGCCAGTGCTGTCTGCAAACGATTCCAGCATACTGCGCCTGAAATAAATGGCAGTTTAGAAAAATCCACGCGCTTTTCAAGGACGAATTTCTCAATTGCTTCCGATATGAATCCTGAAAGCAACCCTTCCATCAAACTCAAGTAGATAGGATCTTCCTGATAGTCAGAACTTTTCTTAAAGAGAACATAAGCGATAAACCCCTCATATAAATCTGGAAATCTAGTCGTCAAGAGACGCTCTTCTATTTCACCTGTAGTAGATTCTGAAAAAGGGTCTAATCCCAATAAGAAAGAAGAAAAATCGCTCTCTTTTTCATCTTCTTCATCTTCAGTAACGGATACAGTCTCATCATCACTGCCAGTCGCGGCTACAGCTTCCTCGTCACTATCTATCCCATACACGCCCGCAACAGCCTTCGCTACAAAATCAGAGGGAGGAACTTCTGTAACTGCTGCAGCTGCGTTTCCCCTCAGGAGATCAGAAGGAAGAAGCAACGGCGGCGACTCTGCTGAACCTTGAGAAGAGAGAGAACTCACTGGGGAAGGGAGTTTAACTGCCATGAAGTCCTTGTATGTTCATCGCAGAAATTATAAATAAAACTTAATTAAATGTCAATTATAAATTTTATTTTATTACGAATTACTTAGTAGCCATTCTTGTCCTGCATCTGTGAGCAGTTCATCGGCGTCTGGAGGGCCCCAAGTCCCCGCTTCATAGTTGGGGAAGGGGCCAGCAGGAGGCTTTTCCCACTCTTGAAGGAGCGGGCTGAAGAGGCGCCAAGCAGCGAGCTGTTCTTCTGCGACCACAAAGAGAGTCTTGTCTCCCTGAATGGCTCCTGCAAGAATTTTTTCATACGCTTCAGGAGGCGAAGAGTGGTGGTATCCCAAATCGTGGAGCTCTCCTTGGCATCGAAAATAGATGCCCGGCTCAGGCTGAACGCGAATGAAAAGAGCATCGGGAATCTGATCTGGGGCTATTTTCTTAAACGTGATGACAATTTCGGTCACCTGCTTGGCAAGTCGCTTCCCTCCACGGACAGAGAAAGGCACTCCTTCCCAACGGTCCAGATCGAGAAAAATCTGAGCTGCTGCAAAGGTTTCCATATTGGAGCTTTCAGGGACTCCCGGCTCTTGCCGATAGCCTACGACCTCTTTTCCTCGGATTTCACCAGCTCCATATTGTCCCCGCACAGCAGATGTATAACGAGCCGCCTGCAAAATTTTGATCTTCTCTTCCTGGATTTTTTTCGCCTCCAGTTCATCTGGCAAATCCATAGCAACAAGAGCCATCAGCTGGATCACATGGTTTTGCACCACATCGCGCAAAGTTCCCGTCGCTTCCCAAAGCTGCGCGCGCGTTCCCACGCCAATCTCTTCGCTCAAAGTGATCTGCACATGATCGATATGCTCTTTTCTCCATACAGGCTCAAAAAGGGCATTTTCAAAGCGAAACTTCAAGATATTTTGTACGCCTACTTTTCCCAAATAGTGATCGACGCGGTAAATCTGCTCCTCATCGACATGTTGAGAGATCTTCTCCTGCAATGCCAGAGCCGAATCGAGATCCGTGCCAAATGGCTTTTCCAAAACTACTTTTGAATCAGGCGTGATCAGCCCATGTCGCTTCAATTGCTCGACAATGACAGGAAAATAGTCGGTATGGGTCGACAAGTAATAGACTCGATTTTTCGGATTGATTTTTTGAAGTTTCTCTTTCAACTTCTCATAACTCGCGTCTTTATCGAAAGTCCCTGAAACATAAAACATCTGCTGTTCCAGTCGATTCCAAATAGCTTCTTCTTTGTGCCCAATGAAAGTGGCTGCCTTCTCTCGAAACGTCTCGTCGGTATAGGCCGTATTTGCCATTCCCACGATCGCCATCTTTTCGGGAAATTCTCGGTGGAGAGCTAGTTGGTAAATGGCGGGAAATAATTTACGCGAAGAGAGATCTCCTGTAGCTCCAAAAATGATCAGGGCGGATGGAGCCTCTTCGACTTTCTCTTCCCCTCTTAAAAAAAGAGGTGAAAAAAGAACAAGTATGATAAGGATTTTTATGAATTTCATAGTAAACAGAATAGCCTGTTTGCCCCTTATTATACAATGGAGATCCCCATGAGCCGCGCTCTTTTCCTTCTCTGCTTACTCCTTGGATTTCAAGGAGAAGCCTGCACGGCTTTTCAGATCAAAGCCAAAGATGGAACGCTCGTTTATGGCCGCTCTCTTGAATTCGCCTTTCCCCTTGATTCAGATCTTTTAATCGCCCCTCGCGGCATGGACTATACCGGCACCGCTCCTGGAGCGAAACCCGGGCTCAAATGGAAATCGCGCTATGGCTATGTGGGAATGAACCAATCGTTTGCTAAAACACTCGTCTCTGATGGGATGAATGAAAAGGGACTCATCGCAAGCGTCCTTTATCTACCTGGCCTTGCTGAATATGAAGCGCCCGATTCCGCACGCACTGCGCGCACCCTCGGAATTTGGGAATTGCCCACTTTTCTTCTCGGCACCTGCGCAAATATCGAAGAGGTGAAAGCAGTCCTTCCCACCGTTCTTGTCGCGCAAGAGCCGATGCTTCAAGACTTCGTCGTGCCTCTGCATCTCTATGTCAGCGACCGAAAAGGTTCCTGCATCATCGTCGAATACATCCAAGGAGTGCGCCACGTTTACGACAATCCTCTAGGCGTCTTAACCAACGCGCCTTCCTTCGACTGGCACCTCACAAACTTAGGCAACTATATCAATCTTTCTCCCTTCGATGTCGATTCTCTCAATCTCCCCAATTTAAAAGTGCAGCGCTTTGGAGTGGGCAGTGGTCTTCTCGGCCTTCCCGGCGATTTCACGCCTCCCTCTCGTTTCATCCGCGCCGCGCTTTTTTCTCAGTGGGTGCAAATGCCCCAAAACGGCCCCGATGCAGCTCTTACCGCGTTCCACATTCTCAATACTTTTGATATTTTTGCAGGCATCATCCGCCCTGCTCCCAATAGCAAACCGCCCCGTTTCGGCAGCGAAATGGAACTCACAGATGTAACTGAATGGATCATCGTTCACGACCACGCCAATCTCAAAACCTACTTCCGCACGTATGAAGGGCTCAACATCCAAATGGTCGATTTCAAAAAGCTCAATTTTTCCAGCGGGACTTTCCAACAAATCCCCTTAGCCAAACAATTTACGGTAGAAGAGGTCAGCGAGAACCTTCAGCCTCTAAACCAGGAGCCTCTAAGCCAGGAACCCAGTGACTGAACGAGCTCCCCCACTACGCACGTTTTTTCCCACTGTCTTGCTCCTTTCTACTCTCGGGTTTGTCGCGACAGATATCTATTTGCCCTCTTTCCCCTCCATTCAAGGAACCTTTTCCACCACAAAAAGTGCCGTACAACTTTCGCTCTCCCTCTTTCTCTTAAGCCTCTCCTTCTCTCAGCTGATCTATGGCCCTCTTTCCGATCAACTCGGACGAAAAAAAATCGCTCTCTCGGGCCTTGCCTTCAGTTTGCTCGGCACTCTTCTCTGCCTTTTTTCTTGGAGCATTTCTTCTTTGATTGTAGGCCGTTTTTTACAGGGATTTGGAATGGGAGCTGGAAACGCTCTTGCGAGAGCCATCCAACGAGACGTCTACTCTGGCGATGGGTTAGCTCATTTCGGATCTTTGACCGCAATCGGCTCAGCTTCTTTGATGGCTGCAGCTCCTACACTCGGAGGATATATCCAACACTTCCTAGGCTGGAGAGCGACCTTTATCTTCCTTCTTCTCTATACGCTGTATGGACTTCTCAGCGTTTGGTTTTGGCTACCTGAGACAAACAAACACCCCAATCCTTCAGCTCTTCAAAGGAAGGTGTTCTTTGGACACTATCTCCACCTTATGAAAAATCCAATTTTCCTCGGCTACAGCGGCTGCGCGAGCCTCTCTTTTGCAGGATTTTCGGCTTACTTTGCCTCAAGCCCCTTCTTATTCGAAACGCTCTTGGGACTTACGCCTGTAGAATACGGCTGGCTAGCGCTTCTCTTTGCGGCAGGCCTTGGAATCGGCGCTTATTTTAATATCTTTTTCCTCAAACTCTATGGAAGACACCGGATGCTTGTCGTAGGGATTGTAGTTCTTTGTTTTTCGGGAGCTTTGATGCTTAGTTTAGGCTTACTGGGAATCATGAATGTTTGGTCCATCATTCTTCCTATCGCGCTTTACACATTTGGAGCAGCGATGACCCTCGCCAATTCGTTTGCAGGGGCTTTTCATCCCTTTGCTCAAATCGCCGGATTTGCCGGCGCTCTTTACGGCTGTCTGCAAATTTTAGGAGGAGTCATCGGATCTACCGCCGTAGCTATGATTCGAGAGGTGAATCAAATTCCCTTAAGTATTATCCTTCTTTGCATCGGAATCGGCGCCTACTTCCTCCAATGGCTCGCTTTCCGCTACAGTGTGACCCATCCCCCTTAAAATCTATGCCGTCTGTTCCTCGCTTAAGGCGGTCATGTCTGGAGAGCCGCTTAACTGCTGGCCAATTTGGATTTGCTGGGCCATTGCTTCAAATGCAGCTCGTCGATTATGAGCCATTTGGGCCTGCTGACGATCCGCCTCTAATCGGACCGCCATTTGCTCGAACGACTCGTCTGCTCTAATTTCAGACGGCAAGAAACTCACTTGTCTCGCCGCTTCTTGCACCTTTTGGAGCAAATCAGCTCCCTGCTTCTGCCAAAACACAGTAGCCTCTTGAAGTGCGCCTGGGAGTTCTTGGCTCAGAGCCTGGTGCCGGCTTTCCAGTTGAGACTGCCGTTGAACTAACTGGAAAATAACAAAAATCGCGCCGATTGGAGGGATCGGACCAATATCCGCCCGCCAACCGGAGCCTATTGCACCTACTAGATCGAATATCACCAAGATCCCTAACGGAATAAATCCCAGAGGGCCTCCGAATACAAACCCGAGAACCGTCGCCGCAATCAGAGTGATCTCTATCGCTGCCACAACCCAAGGCATGACCTTGTTACGACTTGTCTCTTTATCTAAATTTTCTTTAACATCATTAAACTCTTGGACCCTGCTTGCCAACGTGTTCGTCCCCTTAGGGATCTCAACACCAAACTCTTGTAACAGCTCGTATCCTTCGGTCGTAAATTGGGGAATTGCTTCTGGATAAAAATTTGAATTTTGCAAAGATTGAATTGCCATAATAATAACCACCTTTTTTTACGAAATTATAACAATAACAAAGAAAATAAAAAACAATAATCATTAATATAAAGTTTGCACTTTAATTAAATTCTATAAAAAATTATATTCTAGACATGGAATCTGTTAAAGAATTTGAACACCTGACCTTTAAGAAAGAAGTTCCAACGCCCTTGAAACACTGCGCATTTTCCCATTGCGCATTTGAGAGCTGTGATTTTACGCAGGCCGACTTCACAGGCTCCAAGTTTTTTGCATGCAGTTTCAAAGGATGCAATTTCAGCTTGGCTAAGCTCGATGGATGTCGCCTTCAAGATCTCTTCTTTGTCGATTGCAAATTCGTCGGCGTGAATTTCACAAAATGCGATCCCCTATTTTTATCCCTCCGCTTTGAAAAGTGTTTGATCAACACCTCGAATTTTTCCCACCTCAATCTCAAAGGGACCCTTTTTAAAGACTGCCTTCTTAGGGATACCCTTTTCACCGAATGTAACCTTTCAAACGCCAATTTTGCCGGATCAGACCTAAGCCGCAGTGTTTTCCACAATACAGACCTTTCTAAAGCCAATTTTCAAACCGCCTTCAATTATTCAATCAACCCCCTCACAAATAAACTCTCCAAAGCTAAGTTTTCCAAGCCCGAAGTCCTCGCCCTTCTCGATCATTTCGACATCGCGATTGAGTGAAAATCCCAATTATGAGAATAGAACATTAACCGGAGGCAAAACTATGCTTGGTACAATACTCATTATTCTCTTGATCCTACTTCTCATCGGCGCACTTCCCAGATGGCCTTATAGCCGAGAGTGGGGGTACGCTCCTTTAAGCGGCGTGACTGTGATCTTGATCGTGGTGATCATTCTACTACTGCTCGGAGTCATTTGATTTAAATGTTTGAACGGAGACACCACCCTCTCCTTCCAATTAGGTCCTTCATTCAGCGCCTTTTCTATCATCTACTCATAGGATTGGCCATTATTGCCGTATCTCTTGGCATCGGAATGGCGGGATACCGCCATTTCGAGCATATGAGTTGGCCCGATGCCTATGAAAATGCCACCATGATCCTATCTGGCATGGGACCGGTAGACCCCATCTATACAACTCACGGAAAAATCTTCGCTGGAACTTACGCCCTTTTCAGCGGCATCATCTTCCTCGTCGTCATCGCCATCATCCTAATCCCCCTCTTCCACCGCTTCCTGCACCGTTTCCTCGTGAAAGACAAAAACGACTAGAAACCGGTTTTTTATCTTTGCGCCTTCGCGTCTTTCCACCCCAAAGACGAGGCGTCTTCGGGGGCCCCGGTGCGTTTAAAAAAGGCCAAAAACGTCTGTAGCCTCGTACCTGCTTAGCTCTATTCAACGCAAAGGCGCAAAGAATCGGGATTACTTCACCGAGGTGGGGACGAGACTTTTGAGGAGCTTTTTCTTGTCGAGTTTGACGACCCAGGCTTCGTGATCTTGCCTCCCATAGGTGACCCAAATGAATTTGTCATTAGAGACAAATCCTCCTGGGAAAACCACGCGCACCTGTTTCCAATAGGGCTTATAAATGGGGCCATGGTAGAAATTTTTACCGACGATCGGCTCAGGACTAATTCGCGTGATGGCAAAGGGCGGCTCAGAAGAAAAAGTGTAGGCCCCCATGTAATAGTGGCTCATTACTTTTCCATCGGAATGAAGAGTCCCCATGTCTTTCCATGAATGGAAAAAAGAGAGATATTCGTCCCCTTCTCGAAGAGCCGTGGTCCCTCCTCGCAATTCGCCCCAATCCCACTCAATCGAGCTGCTGGTAGAAGCGATCGTTTCACAAGTCCCGCTTCCGCGCAAATAGCGGAAAATCCGATGAGGCAAAAGAGAATAGGCAAGGAAAAACTCCCCCTTATAATCAAAAGGAGGCCAATTCTTTTCTCGCACAGCTCTACTTTCTCCCTCAAAGCGAGAGAGGCACTCTATATTTTCTAAAGAAAAAGCGCCTCCTCGCAAGCGCAGCTCCGCGACAAAAACTCGAAACCCGCCTTTGCTGATTTTCGGTTCAATATTATCGCTATAGACAAGGTAAAGACGCCCACCAATTTCAATCAACCTGCCATCTTCGGCTCGACAAGGAACAGAAGAATAGGGCCCTCTCAATTCTAACAGTTGCGGCTCTCCAATCGGATTGAACTCTTCGTCAAGCCACACGAGACCTAGCCTCGATGTAAACGACGATTTCCGATCGGGAATGACGCGAAAGCTCATCAATAAAAGATCTTTCCATCGGATGATGGAAGGATTAAAAGCGATCGGATAGCCAGGAATTTCGATTTTTTTCACTTCCAAGACAAAATCTTGAGCCAAATCCTCTAAATCGATCAATTCCCCAGCAATTGCCTGTGAAATCCCCCCTAATACACAAAACAACCAACCCAACTTTCTCCATCTTCTTTTCTCTGCGTCCCCTGCGCCTCTGCTACCGCGTCTCGCGGCTCTGCGCTGATGAAACTTCCAACTTAACCTCATTTTTCTACCCTTTTTACAGGTACAAGACTTTTCAAAAGAGCTTTCTTATCTAATTTGACAAACCAAACTTCGTGATCTTGTCTTCCATAGGAAACCCAGATGTGCTTTTCATCCGCTACAAAACCGCCTGGAAATACGACAAAGAGCGGTTTCCAAGTTTTATGTCTTTTGCCGTGATAGAAATTTTTTCCGACGATGGGCTTTGGGCTCATCCGAGTGATCTCAAAAGGAGGATTCTTCGAAAAGGTATAAGCTCCCATGAAATAGTGAGGAATATCCTTCCCGCGAGAGTGAAGAGTCGTTTTACTTTTCGAAGAGTGGAAGAACGCGAGATATTCGTCTCCTTCAAGAAGAGCTGGAGTCCCTCCTCTAAGCACTCCCCATCCCCACTTGATCTCGCTAAAAGTAGAAGCCACCTCGTCGCAAGAACTCTTTCCAAATAAAGGTTGAAAAATGCGATGGGGGAAAAGGCTGTAAGCAAGCAACAAATTCCCCTGATATTCAAAAGGAACCCAGTTTTTTTCTGAGCGGGCCATTTTCTTTTCTGGATATTCCAAAAATCCTTCAGACTGCTCGACAAAAAATCGATGGCCATCATAGTGCAATTCCGCCACAAACATTCTGCGAGTTTCCTGCTCTGTAACCCCTCTCAACACATTGTTGTAGACAAGGAAAATGCGCTCTCCAACGGCTACTAAGCGAGGGTCTTGTCTTTTGGGAAGTGCCCAAGGATCCAATGTCCGAAAATCCACCAATTGAGGAGGGCTAATCGGATTCATATTGTCATCTAACCACACTAGACCTATGCGGTCTGTAGCCATTTTCGTTTTGGGATGATAGGTCCGAAAACAGAGCAAAAAGGAACCTTTATATCGAATTAAAGAGGGATTCCAGGCTCCTGGATATTCAGGAATGTCGAGTTTTTTTGTCTCTAGTACAAAGTCTGAAAGCGAATCTTCCAGATCAACTAAAGGAGGCCCAGAAAGGGGAAGGTCTTCTTCTTCCTCCTTCTCTTCCTCAACGACATCCTCAACTGTAGAACCTTCATCCACATATTCTGGAAACGAATCTATGTCGCCGCTTTCTTGAGAGAAAAGAGGAGAGGCAAAAAGAGTTGTAAAAAGCAGAGTTAAGGCAAACAAGTTTGTCATTTTCTGTTCTCGGTTAGCCAAAATTCAAAGGGAAAAGCTTCATAAAGCTTTTTCAAATCGCACTCAAAAGGGGGTTCTCCTCCCATTTGCAGGGCCTCCTCAATTGTGTAGGCAATCTGGAAATTAGGGCGATTTGTACCGAGGTAGTAATCTCTGTACTTGAAAATGGGTTCTCGAGCACATGTCTTGAGCAGCCGCGCTGGAATTCCAAATGCCTCGGCAACCACGATGCCATGAAGAGATCCAGAGATGACAAAACGACTATTTAAGATTTTCTCAATAATTATGTTCCAAGGTTCTGACGGATATACGACGTTGGGGTACTCTGACTTGGGAAATTGAGAAACCTCATAATAATGGGGAATGATAATGTAGGAATAAGAAGGATTGCCCTTTTTCTGAAATTCTGGAAAAAAATGGGGGATTAAAAGAGCTGGATCTCCATAAACTTCAGGGCAATCGATCTGAAAGTTCTCTTTGAGAAATTCCCTCGTTAGAGGACCGCGCACAGCGCGTACATCCAGTTTTTGAAACTTGTAACTTTTTGATTCGAGAAGTTTGCCATTGATCCCAGATCCCCAAATTACATCTCCTTCTGAGGCCCAAGAAAGGATCGAGCCAATTGCAAGCAGCTTCTTAAGACTTTTCTTGGGCGGTTTCTTGTAATATTCGAGAGATCCTCCTACGATTCGTTCTACTAACTTTAAGGAGAGTACGTCTCCAAAATTTTCAAACTTATCTTCCCCCCAAAACAAAAGAGGAAGACCTGTCGTTGCGGATGGCTCTTGTGGGAAGAGGAGAGGAGAGGCTAAGACCCCTACAAGAACACACGCAACTTTAAAGATTTTGTTAAGCATATAACAACAAAATATAAAGAAGACCTATTTTTGGCAAAAAAAATTTATGAAAAAAAATAATTCGAATATCGAAGTCTTTATTTCTAAGGCGACTAGTGTGCCTTTTATCAGAAAAAAATTCAATCTAAAGATATTCAAATTTTTGTTACTAAACAGGCAAAAAAGCCTCGAAAATGACAAGCCTGGGTTTGTAGGCAGCTGTTCGAGCGAAAAGTATGCGTGATGCGTTGTAAAGCGCTTTCAAAAAAATGTGTTTAGAAATCTAGACATTCGATTAAGATTCTGCGGCTTATTAATTAAGGCAAATAGCGTATCACTCATGCGGTTTTTTTTCTTTCTCTTTTTTTTCTTCGGGTCGCACGTTTTTTGCGTCGATTTCGACTGCATCGTCATTGGAAGCAGCCCCTTTTCTCTTTTTGAAGCGCTCTATAAATACCACTCTGGCCAACGCATTTTGATTCTAGAAGAGGCTTCTGAGTGTGGAGGAGCTTGGAAAGCCATCGATATCTGCGGAATTGCTCATGCAGATTTAGGATGTCATCAAATCGGCCAAAATAGCGTGTTGAAAGACTTTCTCGAACAGTATGCTGGATGCCGTCTCGTCTCCATGGACAATCCTCTTCTCGAATATACAACTGCTCATGAGAGTCCCAATGGTTACTACTTCTCAAAAGGGTGTTTTGAGCTCATCGATCAGCTCTTAAAACTCATTCAGAAAACAGAAATTGTCCTCCATTTAAATTCCAAAGCAGAAAGTGTCTTTCTCAATTACGATCAACAAACAGCCACAGTGCGCACGAAAGATCGCACCTTTACCACCTCTAAACTCTTGGTAACCCCCATGTCCTGTCTAGAAGTGGAAAATCCCCCTTCCACACAATTTCAACCCCAGAGAGGAAAACAGGATTACCCTCATCTTTATCTTTTAATCCAGGACCCCTCCCTTCCTCGCTTTAGTTATCGCCCAGTTTCTCTCCCAGGAGTATCGCGTCTCATGAACCTCACTCATTTTGTCAGCTTGACAAACACAGGGCAACAACTCATCGTCGTTCAAACGTATTCCGAATCTCACCTAAGAGATGGCGCCTCTCTCCTCGATGCCATGAAAGCGCAAGATCTCTTGGCTCCAGATGCCTACATTCTCAAAGAAGAATCCTATATTTACCAAGGAAAGCAAGACAACCAACTCTTTTTCCGACAGATCAATCGTTTGAGTTGGGATCTTTTTGAATTGATTCAAACCGGCCATTTTCAAGGGATGGCCAATTATGTCGAAAAATGGAAAACGACTCTTAAGCCCTATTCTCACTGACCTTGTGAATTTTTCTTTAAAGAAATTTAACACTTCCTTAAAGAAAAGGGAACCACAGGAGGAGCTATGGCTTCCGCAAGCTGTCCATCTATTCAGTCTGCTCTCGTAAACCTCATGTCTCTACCACAAGTAATAAGAATCCAAGAACTCATAGATCAAAAGAGAATTTCTCCAAAAATTGTGCAGCAACATTCAATCGTAGCGCTTTGCAGTTATATATTCCGCGATTTTTTAGAGGAAAATGACCGCTATCCCAAAATACTTACTGAATTAGAGCTCGAAAACTGCATCGGCCTTCAATGGGCGAGCAATCATCTTCGAAATAGCCAAAAAATGCCGGACCCTTATCTCTTCGATGGAGATTCTTTTCATAGAACTGTTCTTCCCGTCTTTCTAAAAGCCATCTTAAGAGACAATACCGAAGAGTTTTTCAAAGCCTCTCTCTCAAAGCGCAGCAATGTCCTGGTTCGAACAGCCAAGCTATTTCAGAAATTCGTCGATCTTCTCAAACTACAAGGTCCCATTTTCAAGGAAGAGGTCGATCATCTGCACAGCCTATTGATTCAAGAAGATTTGACGCAATTTTACAATCACGTCATGTACAAGTTCGATGAAGGCATTTCGGACGAATCGCTCCAAAAAGAGTTCGGCCACATATTGAAGAACTCCTTCCTTTAAGGAAGGAGATTCTCCGCTCCGGAACTGGGCGGCAAGTTCCTTGCCGCAACTGGACAAATAGCTCGCTTGACCCAGCCCTGAAGGACCGGGATTGCGCCGAGCTGCCCGTTCAAAACCGTCCAAGAAAGTAAATAAAGTAAATGATCCATACGTACCGTAAACGTTTGCGTTTGCGCTTGCATTGTCCGAATTCTCAACGAAAAACAGGTCGGAAACGCAAGCGCAAACGTTCACGGTAACAGAGGCAAGGAAATTCGTGCCCGCGTCCGTGCCCGAGCCCGACTCTTTTTTCTTTACCGAAGCTGTCGCTTATCGCGCCGTTTTTTGGAGAAGAGGAGATAGAAGATGGGGCTGATCAGCAGAAGATTGCCAAAGGTGATCATGAGTGTATAGCGCAAAGGAGATCCAACATCTACATTGGAGGGAGGGACGAATCCGAAGATGATCGTAAGAATGGCGCCAATGAGACCAAAAATGCAGCATATGCTCAGTCCGAAAAGGCCGAGAGGAATTTTAAACGTGGGGCTTGGCTTAAGCGAGCGGAGGCGGATGGCGGCGAGAAACATGAAGATGTACATAAACATGTAAAGGCAGTTGCTCAGTCCCACGAGAAACCAGTAAAAGGCGTTGACAGATGGAAGAAAGAGGAAAAGTACGCAAATAAGAGAGACGAGAAGGGCTTGCGCGATCAAAATGCGCGAAGCCACGCCGTGTTTATTCATTTTACAGAAAAAGGGAGGAAGATAACCAAATTCAGCTGCATGGAGAAGCCCTTTTGCAGGAGAAATAATCCAATTGATCATTCCACCGACGCTTCCGATGATGATGAAAAGAGACATGACAAAAATGAGCGCGTCGAGATGAAAGGCATGAAAAAAGTCGGCAAATACTTGCATGAGTCCGCCAGCGAGGTTGATTTGGGACTGAGGGAGTACGACGGCAATCGTCAAAGAGCCAAAGAGCATTGTAGCCAAGATGTAAAAAGAGGAGATCATCACGGCTCTCGGGAAGGTTTTTTGGGGGTTGTGGATCTGATTCACATGGACTCCTGCGAGTTCCATGCCGAGAAAAGCGCCCATTACCGCCTCTAGAGCTGTCCACGTATCCCAATTTTTTAGAGAAGGGAAAATAGAGCTCGGAGAGACAGATATTTGCGAAGGCTCGCCCCGCGCCACCCAATAAATGCCCAATGCAATCAGGAATAGCATAGGAAAAACGGTTCCAATGACCGAAAAAATCCCATTCACGCGCGCAGAAAAATGGAGTCCCCACAGATTGACAATCGTCATGAACCAAAAGACAACCGCAATTGCAGTGACCATGTAGGCTTTATTTTCCATCAAGGCAGGATCAAAAAGGTAGGCAGCTGTTCCTGCAATGAAAGAGAGGATCGTCGGATACCAGACCATCGTATTGATCCACTGCAGCCAAATCGCCGCCAACCCCATTTTTTCTCCAAAAGCGACGCGAACCCAGTGATAAATCCCCCCTTTTTCTGGAAAGGCCGCTGAAAGTTCTGCAGAAACAAATGCTGTTGGAAAAAGAAAGAACACGGCGCCGAAGAGAAAAAAGAAAATCAAAGGGCTTCCAAAGACAGCGGCAGCGGGTAAATTCCGGTTGCTGTCGATGGCGGAAACAATCAGCAGCATCAGCGCGAGCGACGAGATTTTTTTCACAGAGCTCATGACTTCTCCAAAATTTCTCTCAATTGTTCAAAAACCCAGTCGATTTCTTTGCGCTTAATCACGAGAGGAGGCGCTAACCGGATGACGGTGTGATGCGTTTCTTTTGCCAAAATCCCTCTTCTCATGAGCTCTTCGCAGATCTTCCGAGCGCTGGCCCGCTCTGGGTGCACTTCTATGCCTATCCAAAGTCCTTTTCCCCGGATCTCTTTGATGAGAGGGCTCTCGAGTTTTCGCAATTTTTTCAGCAAATAATTCCCTAGCTTTTCACTCCGAGCCACTAAATCTTCTTCCTCGAGAAGGCGCAGCGCTTCTCTCGCCACGGCACAGGCGAGAGGATTCCCGCCAAATGTCGAACCGTGCATGCCCGGCTTAAAGAGGGAAAGGATTTTCTTCTTGGCCACAAAGGCAGAAACAGGAAGCAGTCCTCCTCCAAGCGCCTTGCCTAAAATGATCCCATCGGGATCGACCGATTCATGTTGAAATCCAAAGAGTTTCCCTGTCCTGCCAAGACCTGTCTGCACTTCGTCGAGAAGCAGAAGAACATTGTGTTTTTTGCAGATCGCTTCCACTTCTTTGAGCCAACCTTTAGGAGGAATCCGAATCCCCGCCTCTCCTTGCATAGGCTCTACGAGAAAAGCGCACGTATAGGGAGTGATGGCCCTTTCGAGCGCCTGTGCATCTGCAAATGGGATGATTTTAAACCCGGGAGTAGGAGGTCCAAAGTGACGTTTATAATCTTCTTCGGAAGAAAAACTCACAATCGTCGTTGTACGCCCATGAAAATTTCCTTCCGCCACAATAATTTCAGCCTGATTTTCTGGAATTTTTTTGGCTAAATAACCCCAAAGACGCGCTGATTTGATCGCCGTCTCTACTGCTTCTGCCCCTGTATTCATCGGAATCGCCATGTCCATCTGGCTGAGTTCGCAAAGCTGCTTCAAAAAGGGTCCCATCTGATCATTGTAGAAAGCGCGCGAAGGAACGGCTAATTTTCCCGCTTGCATCTTGAGCACTTTTAAAAGTTTAGGATGGGCATATCCATGGCTTACCGCTGAATAGGCGCTCAACATATCGAGGTACTTTTTTCCGTGAATATCCCAAAGCCAAACTCCTTTGCCTCTCGACAGAACAATCGGAAGTGGATGATATACTTGAGCCCCGTAAGTCTTCTCTAATTCTAAAAAATGGTCCATGAGTCTCTGATAAATTGATTGGAGATTTATTACAATCCTTGGATAAATTAGGAAGATGAAGCGGATTTTTCTTTTTCTTGTTTTTACAATCCCTTGTCTTGCAGAGATCAACAGCAATGGCGATTTCCAGATTTGGAATCGAAATTACCTGTTAAATCACATCAATCCTCAGTGGTCCATTCGCACAGTCACCGAATTTCGCTGGGGGGATAATGCTTCTAAATTCTACTACACGTATCTCCAATCGCAATTTGCCTATCACCCTGTTCATTGGATAAACCTCGCAGCAGGCTATCGACAGATTTGGCGTCGCCATCCCGTCAATTCGAATCATTGGAGACCGGAATATAGCCCTCTGGCCGACATCACTTTTGATTTCCGATTTGCAGAATGGGAGATTATGAATCGCAACCGCCTCCAATATATGCTCATCAAAGACGATCCGCACCATTGGCTCTACCGCAACCGTTTTCGGCTCATTTTTCCTTGGCATCCCACTTCCCATAAGATCACTTTTTTCGCCGATGAAGAGGTGTTTATCCGACAAGGAATTGGCGTAGAAGAAAACCGCGTTTCAGGAGGCTCTTTTTTCTCAATTCATGGCAATTTAGCAGGTCAGCTTTTCTACACTTACCGTCTCCTCCGCGGAATTCCTAGCTGGACTTACCAAAATGTCTTGAATATCTCTCTCCTATTGTCTTATTAAGGAACCTAAAATCTGAAAAAATCTAGGGGCCGGTTATGCACTCTTTCGTAAATCCCTTCAAAACTCTGAAATCTTTTCGTAAAGACCACTTCTACTACTCGCTTCCGGCTCTCGAAGAGCAAAAAATAGGGCCGATTGGAAGGCTTCCCGTTTCGATCCGCATCATGCTGGAATCTCTCTTGCGCAATTGCGATGGGAAACGGGTCCGTGAAGAAGACGTCAAGCGCCTCGCTAATTGGAATCCCAAAAAGCCCGATCCAGGCGACGTACCTTTCGTAGTCGCTCGAGTGATCCTGCAAGATTTCACGGGAGTTCCTCTCTTGGTCGATCTCGCCGCCATGCGCGATGCGGTCGCTGCTAAAGGAAAAAACCCGAAACTCATCGAGCCGCAAGTTCCCGTCGATTTAGTCATCGACCACTCAGTCCAAGTCGATCGCGCAGGGACCGATGATGCCTTCCTCTTCAATCTCAAAGTGGAATTCGACCGAAATAAAGAGCGCTATGAATTTCTCAAGTGGGGACAAGACGCCTTTAGCACTTTTAAAGTCGTTCCTCCCGGAATCGGCATCGTTCACCAGGTGAATCTCGAACACATCGCAACCGTCGTCACGGCGAAAAAAGAGAAAGAAGGCACCCTCGTCTATCTCGATACGCTCGTTGGAACCGATTCCCACACCACGATGATCAACGGCCTTGGAGTCGTCGGCTGGGGCGTCGGCGGGATTGAAGCGGAAGCCGCGATGCTGGGCCAACCTGTCGCTCTCCAAACGCCTGAAGTCATCGGCTTTCATCTCCACGGGAAAATGGCCGAAGGCGTCACCGCCACAGATCTCACACTTCGCGTAACGGAAGTACTCCGCAAAGAGAAAGTCGTGGGAAAATTTGTGGAATTTTTCGGCGAAGGGACAGCGAGTCTCACGGTCGCAGACCGAGCCACTATCGGGAATATGGCGCCCGAATATGGCGCGACAATGGGCTTCTTCCCCGTCGATGAAAAGACACTCGCCTACCTCCGCATGACAGGTCGCAGTGACGAAGAAGTGCGCCTCATCGAAGAGTATCTCAAAGCGCAAAAGCTCTTCGGCATCCCTCGCAAAGGAGAAATCGATTACACGAAAGTGCTCGACTTAGATCTCGCTTCTCTAAAACCCTGCGTAGCAGGTCCAAAGCGGCCTCAAGATCGCATTCTCCTCACAGACGTAAAGCACAAATTCCTCGAACTGCTCAAGGCGCCTGTCTCTTCCGGCGGATATGAAAAAACTGCGGCTCAGCTCGGAAAAACGGTTTACATCCACCCCGACGACTCATTTTCTTTGGAAACGCCCACCGACTCAGGGGGAACCACAGTTCCAGAAGATGCAAAAAAAGCGGGCCGCAATGAAGAGGAGATGGTGTGGAACCGTCCTTTTACCACTCCCGTTGCCTCTCCCGGTTATTGCGGCGACATCCCCTGCAAAGGGAAATTGACACACGGTTCTGTCGTAATTGCAGCGATCACGAGCTGCACGAATACGAGCAATCCTTTCGTGATGATTGGCGCGGGCCTTCTCGCAAAAAAAGCGGTCGAAAAGGGATTGAAAGTCAATCCCATGGTCAAAACGAGTTTGGCTCCTGGATCGCGCGTCGTGACCGACTATTTGACGAAAACAAATCTGCAAAAATATCTCGACGATCTGGGATTTCAGCTCGTCGCCTATGGATGCACCACCTGCATTGGCAATAGCGGGCCTTTAGAAGCCTCGATTGAAAACGCAATCAAAGAGCACGACCTCATCACAGCGAGTGTGCTCAGCGGCAATCGCAACTTCGAAGCGCGTATTCACAGCTCTGTAAAGGCGAATTTTCTCATGTCGCCTCCTCTCGTCGTCGCCTACGCAATCGCAGGGAGAATGGACGTCGATCTCGATAAAGAGCCGTTGGGATTTGACAAGCACAATAAGCCGGTTTTCTTGAAAGACATTTGGCCCTCTTCTGAGGAAATCCATGAGACCATTGCCAAAGGCCTTGAGCCAGAAATGTTCAAAAAGCGCTACGCTCATATCCGCAAAGACAATCCGATTTGGGATACCATTCAAGTCAAAAAAGGAGCGCAATACGCATGGGATAAGGAGAGCACCTATATCCAAAATCCCCCTTATTTTGAGGATTTCACTGCGCAGCTGCCGCCGCGCAAAAAATTCCAAGGAATGAGACCTCTAGCTCTTCTCGGCGATTCGGTCACTACCGATCACATCTCGCCAGCGGGCGCTTTCAAAGCGAACTCTCCTGCAGGAAAATATCTCCTTTCGTTGGGAGTTAAAGAGGAAGATTTCAATAGCTACGGCAGCCGCAGAGGCAATCACGAAGTGATGATGCGAGGAACGCTCGCCAATGTCCGCATTCTCAATAAAATGGCAAAAGGCAAAGAAGGGGGCTATACACAGCTCATGCCAGACGGCGAAGTGATGCCCATCTTCGATGCGTGCCAAACCTACGCGGAGAGGAAAGTTCCCCTCATTCTATTTGCTGGAAAAGACTACGGAATGGGCAGCTCGCGCGATTGGGCGGCCAAAGGCGTGGCGCTCCTCGGCGTACAAGTCGTCGTCGCACAAAGCATCGAGCGGATCCACCGCAGCAATCTCATCGGCATGGGCGTTCTCCCTCTCAAATTCAAAGAAGGGGAAAGTTGGGAAAGCCATGGAATCCGCGGCGACGAAATTTTTTCTCTCATCGGCTCAGACAAAAAGCTAACGCCGCAGCAAGAAATGATCTTGGAAATTCAGCGCGGTTCAGAAAAAAAACAGATCCACCTCAACACCTGTCTCGACACTCCCATGGAAATTGAGTACTATGAACACGGCGGTATTTTACCGTATGTTCTACGACACCTGCTTCCAAAATAGACCTTTGCAGGAGGGAGAATGAAAAAGTGGACAGTTTTTGTCGCCGTTTTAGGCGGCTTTTTGCAAAGCTATGTCACTTGCGCGATCGCAGGAGCCCTCTGCTTTATTTGCGGAGAGTTTTGCCTTTCTCCCTGGCAAGAGGGAATCGTCGCCTCTGTGATCTTGCTTGGAGCTCTTGTGGGCTCGGCTCTTTCCGGATCTCTCGCTGATTGGTTAGGAAGGCGCACTTCTTTGATCTTCGCCGCCGCCATTTATTTTCTGACTGCAATTGCCGTATTTCTCGTCTCCTCTTTTTCCGGCCTTCTTTTCCTCCGTTTTGCCACGGGAATTGGCGCAGGAATGACCTCGATCCTTGTCCCTCTTTACCTCGCGGAAAACGCTCCACCCCACCAACGAGGAGCCATTGTCGCCTCATTTCAGCTCTCCGTCACACTGGGAACACTAGTCGCTTACTTGGCCAATCTAGGCCTCTCCCACACAGAGAGCTGGCGCCTCATGTTTGCGCTTGCTGCCATTCCCGCCCTCTTCCAGCTCTGCGCCCTTCCCTTCATGCCAGAGAGCCCCTGCTTTACCAAAAAAATGAGTGCTAAAGACTCCCCCCAATGGAAAACTTTACTCAATCCCACTTTCCGCTACGTCCTTGGAATCGGAATCGCCCTTTGCATTCTCCAACAATTTTGCGGGATTAACGGAGTCATCTATTTCACTCCCAAAATCTTCGCTGAAGCTGGCTTTTCTTCTCATCAAAACGCTCTTCTTCCCACTCTTTTGATTGGCATCGTCAACGTCTTCTCTACCCTTCTCGCCCTCTTTTTGATCGACAAAGCCGGAAGAAGAAAACTCCTTCTCCTCAGCCAAGCGGGGCTGATTGCCGCTCTTTTTCTCCTCGCTTTTGGCCTCGCCTTTCAGTTTGCCTCCCTCTCTCTCCTCTCTGTATTGGCTCTCATTGTCTACATCGCCTTTTTTTCGATTGGCCTCGGTCCCGTTACTTGGGTCCTCATCTCTGAAATCTATCCTCTCTCCATCCGCGCCAAAGCAATTGCAGTCATGACTTTCCTCAGCTGGTCCAGCAATGCTCTCGTCGTCCTCACGTTTCCTTCCCTCATATCCATTGGCATCGCCTTCACCTTTTTCCTCTACGCATTCATCTCCCTTTTCGCTTTCCTTCTCTTCTACCGTATCATCCCCGAAACCAAAAACAAATCGCTCGAAGAGTTAGAAAAAACTCTCTATCGAAAAAAATGACGTTCTCGTGCATACTCTCCGGCCTTCGAAAAGGGGATTGAGATGCGCTCTTTACTTTTTACTCTCTTGACTTTGGGAATTGCCCTATCTGCTGAGCCCATTATTGACCCAGCGGCTCATACTGAACAGCCGATCAATGCGATCCGGAAAATCTTCTACCAAATCCCCTTCGTAAATAGAGCGCGCGAAACTCTCGGATTAGAACCAGTGATCAATTTGAGCATTGGACAACCTCACATCTCTATGCAGATGGAAGTGATCGATCCCTTCATTGCATATCTGGAATCTTTAAAGAGGAAAACGCCGGAAGAGCTCTCATTCGAAATGGGTTACAGCCATTCTGCAGGAACCTTGGAGACGAGAGAGTGGATTAGCCGCTTCTTCACGCAAAGTTTTCCAGAGGTGGCAGGAGGCTTTAAGTCCGAGGAGGTCATGGTAGCCAATGGCGCTACAGGAGCTATGACCAATGTGCTGAATGTCTTGCTCGATGAAGGAGATGAAGTCGCTGTATTAGCCCCCTACTTCGCCGCCTATGAAAATCAGGTCAAATGTTGCGGCGGTCACTTAATTGCAATTCCTCTAGTTTTAAATCGCTCAAGAGCTGAAGAGCTAGGCGAATACCTTCGTGCGCATCCTCGAGTGAAGGCGTTCATTTGGAACGATCCCAACAATCCTTTAGGCACGAAGGCAACTGAACAAGAGCTTCGAGAATTGGCCCAAGTGCTTGAAAGATATCCAAATCTCGTCGTCATCCACGATGAAATCTACAGAGATATTGTCCACGAAGGACAGCCTCTTTCTCTCCTCAATGTCGCGCCTGAATTGAAAGCGAGATCTTTCGTGATCCGATCTCTTGCAAAAGACATTTTAGGAGCTCCGGGAATGCGAGCGGGGATGATCGCGGCACCCACTCGTATGCAAACAAGGAGTGGGCAGAGAGCGAATTTCATCGAATTGATGAGCAATGCGCAACTGCGCGACATCACAAGCGTGAGCGTCTTCGTGCAAAAAATACTCTGTCTGGCTCTAGAACAAAAGCTCTCTGGAGCAAGCAAGCCATGGGAAGAAGCTATGCGAGCAGAATATACAGAAAATACCTCGCTCTTCGTCGAGGCTCTCGCCAAACTGGGACTACGCCCTCTCGTCATGCCTAAAGGAGCTTTCTATGTGATGGTCGATGCCTCCCCTCTGCTAGGCAAAAAAGTTCCAGACAAAGTGGGCCTTCTCGAAAACATTCAGGCAAAAGTAGGCCTTGAGCTCCAAAGCGATGTAGATATAGCGACCTTTTTTCTCCACGCTGCTGGAGTTGCGATGGTTCCTGGCTCCGGCTTCGGAACGGACCATTGTTCCCTCCGCGTCTCGTGCGCCCGCTCGAAAGAGCAGCTCCTTAAAGCCACCCAAAGAATGCAGCAAGCTATGGAGAGCCTCGGCAACTAACTCTTTTTTAGCCATTGTCTATAGGCATAAATTCTTTTTATGTTATGGAGACAAGAAGAGAGAAGGAGTTATCCATGCGGATTTTGATGTGTCGCCCCGATTATTATGGGATTGAATATGAGATCAATCCTTGGATGAATAAGGCGCGCAAGTCAGACCACAAAAAAGCGGTGCAGCAATGGGAGAAGTTACATAAAACGATCCAGGGATGTGGAGCGCACGTGGAACTCGTCCCTCCTGCGCGCGGGCTGCCTGATATGACTTTTGCCGCGAATGCGGGACTTTTCTACAAAGGCAAAGTCCTCCTCGCTCATTTCAAAGTCATTGAGAGAAAAGGAGAAACGGCCTATTTCCAAACGTGGTTTGAAAAGCATGGGTTTCACGTCGTCAATCGCCCAGGAGTCGATCAGAAGGTCTCTTATTTTGAAGGAGCGGGCGATGCGCTCGTAGCCAATGGAAAGATCTTCGTAGGTTATGGGTTTCGCTCGGAGAAAGAATTTTATGAACACAACGAGCACCTAGACCCTAAAGCGATGATCGTTTGCGAGCTTGTCAATCCCTACTACTACCACATCGATACCTGCTTTTGCCCTCTCAACGAAAGGCAAGCGATCTGGTTTCCTCCCGCTTTTTCGAAAGAATCGAGACACAAGATGGCGAAAGAAATCGAATTGATCGATGTCGAAGAAAGCGAAGCCAAACGGTTTGCTTGTAACTCGGTCGTAATCCACAAAAACATCGTCATTCCCGATGGCTGTCCTGTTTTAGGAGCAGCCCTCCGTAAATTGGGATTGACCGTTCACGAATGTGAAGTCGATGAATACATTAAAGCAGGAGGCGCTTGCAAATGTCTGACCATGAGACTCGATTAATGAGATTCTTGTTATTGGGAATCACCGCTTTTTTTATCAGCTCTTGCTCTTGCGAAAAACAAAGCGAACCAGCACGCTGCACACAAGATACCTATCTGGATGACCCCACTTGCACCTGCTGGTGTTCACAAAAATGTGGATACAGAGAAAAGACCAAAAGGGATCATCCTCTCTACGTAGAAAACGACCCGAATGGGAAATTTTGCTACTGTAAGCAATGGGATTTAGACTATTACGATGAGAACTGCCTAGAAGGGCAAGACGTCAAACAGCCTCCTCATGCAGAGTAAAGATGAGCTTTCAAGAAAAGTATGGTCCTTGGGCCGTGATCTCAGGCGCCGCTCGGGGAATCGGTAAGGCATTTGCTTTTGAGCTTGCAGAGCGCGGGATTTCTCTTCTCCTCATTGATATTTTGAAAGAGGAGCTCCACCAAACAGCGCAAGAAATTTTAGCCCGTTTTCCTGTCGAAATCAAAGAGATCGAAGCAGATCTCAGCAATTTACAGGAAGTGGAACGCGCTTTCGAAGAATGCAAACCATATTCAGTGGGACTTTTATGCTGCAACCATGCGATGACAAAACTTTTTCCCGATGGAAAACTGAGAGCCTGGGTAGATACTCCCCTTGAAGATCTGCAAAAAATGATCTTCACCAATCTCCAATCTTCTGTCACACTCATTCACCATTTTGCGCGCTTGATGAAGGCTTCAGGGCGCGGCGGAATTCTCATCCTGTCTTCGGTGGGAGCTGTTTCAGGAGCCCCTTATGTGGCGCAGTATGGAGCGACAAAAGCTTTTCTCGCGAACCTCGGAGAAGCGCTTTGGTGGGAACTCAAACACTCTGGAGTCGATGTAACTACAGTACTGCCAGGCCTCACTCGGACAAAGGATGTAGAAAAAGGACTCACTCCTTATGGAACGCAAAAAATGTCGATGATGGAACCGCGACAAGTGGCTCAATCGGCCCTCGATGCTTTGGGAAAAAAATTGCGGATTTCTCCTGGATGGGGAAATCGCTTACAACATCTATTTCTAGCGCGAATCCTTCCGCGCCGAATGAGCATCTCCTTTTTTGGTAAAATCTTTCCCCGCTGTTTCCACACGATCTCGGTGGATGACCCCAACTAACCGGATGGGGCATTCTGTGGCCTCTTCCATGCGCAAGGGAAGGGCAATGACAGAGCCCCCTGCGCGGGGCATTTCTCTGCAATCGGCCATATTTTCAATGATGTATTTTCCGGCTCCAAGGAAAATTCGATGCACGGGGAAAGAGGAATCCAAACAGTCGGGAGAAAGCGTATCGATCGCGATTCCCACTACTTGCTTCTCCAATAATAGCTGAGCCGCCTGAGCCGAAAATTGGGGAAAATGCATCTGCCCCTTTGAATCGACATTTCGATAAGCGTCCGAATTTTTCCAAAAACGGCTCCAACCGGTATATCCCAGTACTAAAGAGCGAGCGGGAATTTTCCCATGCGCCGATTCGTACTCTTGGATGTCTTCTACAGAAATCGCATAGTCAGCATCCGCGCGCATGGATACATCGAGAACACAAGCAGGCGCGAAAAAATGCTCAAGCGGCAGATCTTCGATCGAAACCCCTCCCGGAAATCGATGCGAAGGTGCATCCATATGCGTACCCACTCCTGCATGCATCGAGACTTTTTGCACGCGAAACAACTGATCATAATCCTGTTTGATCTCCAAGCAAAACCCACAAGATCCATTCCATGTTGGCGCTTCAGAAGAGAGAGGCTGCGTAAGCTCAATGAATTTGCAATCTTTGAAAAACATGCAATCCAGTATAACAATTGCTGATTATTCTCCCCCTCTCTAAAATTAGAGATATGAATCCTCCTCCTTCCATTAAACATCCCCGCATCGGTGTAGGTTGCATTGTGCAACAGAATGGAAAAGTGCTGCTCGGAAAACGGAAAGGCTCTCATGGAGTAGGTTGTTGGGGTTTCCCTGGAGGACATCTCGAATTTGGCGAAAGCGTGGAAGCTTGCGCGGCGCGTGAGCTCAAAGAAGAAACAGGCTTAGTTCCTCTTTCCTTACGTCTGGGGTCTTGGGTAGAAAACGTGATGGAAGAGGGCCAAAAACACTACGTTACCCTGTTTGTCTTTGTCGACAAATTTACGGGAACACCCGCTCTTTTAGAACCTCACAAATGTGAACTTTGGGAATGGCATGCCTGGAATCGCCTGCCTAACCCGCTGTTCTCGCCAATCCCTTCTCTTCTTGAAAAACATCGTGAGGAATTTTTATGTCAGAATTGATCTATCTCGCTTGTCCCTTTCGACATGCAGATCCCAAAGTGCAAAGAAAGCGGTGTGCAGCGGCCCATTATGTCGCAGCACAACTCTCTCAGAAAAACTATCACGTATTTTCTCCTCTCACTCACAATGAAATTTTAATCGATCTCGTTCCTGATCTCCCGGGGGAACATTGGATGCAATTCGATCTCACCATCCTCGCCATCTGCAAACGCCTCTTTGTCCTCAAGCTCGATGGTTGGGAAGCCTCCAAAGGAGTCCAAAGAGAAATTGTTTTTGCCCGCTCTCGTGGAATGCCCATCGAAGAGATCGGACCTCCTGAGGAAAAACTTTTTTTATCTCTTATAAAATAGAGGCAACATGCAAACAGTCGTCTATATCAATCCCCTTAAACCTGGAAAATTAGCCGCATATAAAGCATTTTCAGCGGAGAATACAGGCCCGCGCAAAAAAGAATATAAAGACCTCTTGAAGCGGTATGGGCTTAAAAATGCGAAGGTCTATTACCACAAATTAGGACATAAAGAGTTCATCATCGTTGTTCATGACGCAGAAATGGATGCTCGGGAGCGTTTATCCCATTTTGCAACATCCAAACATCCCTACGATCGCTGGTTTTTAGAACAGCTCATCGATCTTCATGATTTTGAAGAAGGGAAAGAAAATAAAGCAGAACACCTATTCTCTTTCGATGCCTAAAATCGTCTACTTAAATGGCCCTTCTAGCTCAGGGAAAACGACCTTAGCCAAAGCGCTCCAAGAAGCGCTTCCGGAGCCCTATCTCCACGTGGGATTCGACAAATTCACCAGCTTCATGCCTGAAAAAATCAACAATTGGACGGGAGGGCCCGCCCCTCTCGGCTTTTCTTGGAAACCAGGCGTCGACCCCACAGGACATACCGTCTACCAAATTCACGTAGGTCCTTTTGCTCGAAAAATCGTCCACACGCTCTATGATTTCGTGCGCCTTCTCGCCTCACAAGACTATAACCTCATCATCGATGATGTGGCATTTGGAGCTATTCAAGTGGAGGAATGGAAAAAAGTCCTTCAAGGCTATTCTGTTTTATACGTCGGCGTAACCACGCCTCTTGAAGTTCTCGAAGAGCGCGAACGCATACGCGGCAATCGCTTTCTCGGCAGTGCGCGTGACCAATACTTCCGAGTGCACGAAAACGTGGCCTACGATCTAGAAGTCGATACCTACGCGCAAACTCTCGAAGAGAATGTCGGCAAAGTCAAGCAAGCTCTTTCTGGTTCGAAATTTCGATGAGATTTTGATCTGGATCTCTCACATACACAGAGAGAATTTTGCCCTTCGCTCCTGTCCTCTCAACAGGCCCTTCTACAACCGGAATCTTTTTTTCTCGAAGAATTTGCATCACATCGGAAAGAGGAGTCTCCGTAAGAAGACAAAGATCGGCAGAGCCAGGCATTGGCCGAAAAGCTTTCGGCTCAAATTCTTTTCCCACCTCGTGCAAGTTGAACTTCTGATTCCCGCACAAAATCGCCTTTCTCCCCTGCCCAAAAGTGATCTCCTTCATCCCGAGTCCATGACAATAAAACTCCACCGTCTTTTCAATCGACTTCACAGTCAAAACAAGATGATCTATCCCTAAAAACCGCATAAAACCCACTGTAGCGCTTTTCTTCTTTTATCAAGAGATGGCAATTTCCGCACGATCTCTTCGAGATCGGCGTTTATAGTTTATAAGTTTCTACTCTCAAATAATCGTTTAGAATTTCATCGGCGCAGAGCCGCGAAACGCGGTAGCAGAGGCGCGGAGGACGCAGGGGGGAAATTAGGGTCCCCTTCTGCCTTCGACAGTTCCGCACAATTTCTTCGAAATCGGCGGCAGGGGCTTTTCCCAGATCTACAGTTAATTAATTTTAATGTTCCCCTTTTAAAGAGAGGAATTCGGCGCTGTGTCTTGAACGCTCGCGAAGAAGAAGTGGCTTGAGGTTAATCCGTACCCCTTCTCTGCGTCCCCTGCGCCTCTGCTACCGCGCCTCGCGGCCCTGCGCTGATGCCACTTTAAAGGATTATTAAGAATAGAAATTTATAAATTATATGGGAACCACGAAATGAGATCTAGGCAGCAGGGTAGAGCGTAGCAGAGCAACCCGACTGTTCTCCTTGACTTTTCTGATTTGCGAACCTAAAATGTTGTGCCTTATTTGGGTTTGACTTCATGCGATGGATTGTCTGTTTACTATTCTTGTCGACATCTCTTTTCGCGAAGACGGAAGTTGTGTTTTGGCACGCCTTTGAGGGGTTTCTCTACGATCGATTTGCAGAAATCGTCGATGACTTCAACCATCAATCAAAATCGTATCAGATTCGCCTTGTCTATAAGGGAAATTATACGGAGACCTTCCAGCGCGGAGTAGAAGCTTTTGAAGGGGGAAAGTCCCCTCATATTTTACAAGTATATGAAGTCGCAACGCAGACCATGATGCTGAAACCCACGATGTTCCGATCGGTCGACCAGTTGATGCGCCACTATTTTAAGAAATTCGATACGGATGTCTATATCGATGCAGTGCGCGACTTTTATTCCACGGCTGAAAATCGGATGGATTCTCTCCCATGGAACGCTTCGACAGGAATCCTTTTTTACAATAAGAAAGCTTTCAAGCGGGCAGGTCTCGACCCAGATAAGCCTCCTACTACTTGGGAAGATTTAGAAAATATCGGACTCAAGCTCGTGAGTGCAGGATACAAAGGATTCGTGACCGCTTGGCCTGTCGCTTATCACTTGGAGCACCTGTGCTCTTGGCACAACCTCCCCTTTGCTACGAAGGGAAATGGATTTGGAGGGCTAGATGCTAGGCTCGATTTCAATGGTCCCTATCAGCTTCGACATATCTCTAAACTCGTCGCTTGGCAAAAGTCAGGCATTTTCAGTTATCAGGGGCGCTTTAGCGAGCAACCAGAACATTTCTTCACGAGTGGGAAATCTGCGATTCTCTTACAAGGAGCCAATCGCTTCCAAATCCTCAAAAAAAATTCCTCAGATCCGATCGGCGTCGGGTTTATCCCCTATTGGGCGGACATTCCCAACGCCCCTTATCGCCTCAATATCGGCGGTTCTTCTTTCTGGGCCCTCTCTGGCTTTGACGAGGATATCTACCGCGGGATTGCCCATTTCTTCTCTTATCTCTCCCTTCCAGAGGTGCAGGCTTATTGGCACCAACAAACGGGCTACTTGCCCATTACAGAAGCGGCTTATTATCTCTCGAAGAAAAAGGGATATTACGAAAAGAACCCCGCCGCCGAAGTCGCCGTCTTAGAAGTCATGAATCAAAAGCGCACGCCCTATACGAAGGGAATTCGCCTCGGCAATTACACAGTCGTGCGCGAAAAGATTCTCGATTACCTCGAAAAAGCCTTTGCGGGAGAACTTTCTCCCAAAGAAGCGTTAGATCGAGCCATAGAAGAAGGCAACCAACTCCTCACAGAATTTGAAGCTATACACAAATGATCTGAAAAGTTGGAAGTATGACAAGGAGACGCCCGCAATTTGAGCCAGGCATTGCCGGTGCCGAAGCAGCTAAACTTAAAAAAGTTTAGCGATGCAGGCAGGACTCAAATTGAGTGGCTGTCCGACGATGTCAGAAACCAATTTTTCGGGTTGTTTGGGTATAAGCATTCCAAAAAATAAACCAAAGAATTAGAATTCAAACAAAACTATGGTTTCTGTTTCCCCTAAAAAGACACTTGGTTTTTTTCAGCTGGTGATGATCAACGTCATTGCCGTCGACAGTATCCGCACGCTCTCTTTTTCTGCTGTCTATGGATTTAGCTTGGTCTTTTTTTATCTTTTAACAGCCCTCGCTTTTTTTATTCCCACAGCACTTGTCTCTGCAGAGCTCGGTACGGGTTGGCCCAATCGAGGGGGCATTTATATTTGGGTGCGAGAGGCTTTCGGCCGCAAATGGAGTTTAGTCGTAATCTGGATGAACTGGATCTACAACGTCATCTGGTATCCGACGATCATGGCTCTGATTGCAGGCACCTTCGCTTATCTATTTAAGCCGGAACTCGCCAATGATAAACTCTACATCTGTCTTTCTGTCCTCATCCTCTTTTGGGCGGCTACATGGATCAATTGCCTCGGTATGGAAGCCTCAAGCCTCTTTAGCACGATCGGCGCGCTCATCGGCACCATCTTGCCCATGCTCTTAATTGCCCTCATGGGAATCGTTTGGATCATCCAAGATAAACCGATGCAAATCCAATTTGATTGGGCTCATTTTTTCCCAGAAGGATCGCAAAAAGACAATCTGGCCTTTTTAACGAATGTGCTTTTTGGCCTGCTTGGACTCGAGATGGCCGCAACCCATGCAGCGGAAATGCGCAACCCGCAAAGAGATTACCCCCGCTCTCTCCTCGTTTCTGCCATCATCATCCTCTGCACCATTATCTTTGGCTCTCTAGCGATTGCCATTGTAGTACCCAGCCATCAGTTGAGTTTGGCCACAGGCGTCATGCAGGCGTTCCAAATCTTTACGCATGCCTATGGAATGCCTTGGCTTCTTCCTTTATTGGCTGTGTTCATCATTCTCGGCGGACTCAGTGGTGTGGGCGCATGGATTATCGGCCCCACGAAAGGTCTCCTCGTCGCCAGCCAAGATGGCAGTTTGCCCTCCTTCTTTTCCCAGGTCAATCGAAAGGGCGTCCCCGTTCGCATCCTCCTCGCTCAAGCAATTGTTGTCTCTTTTTTATGCCTCTTGTTCGTTCTCTTGCCCACAGTCAATAGCTCTTATTGGGTCCTCTCTGTCATCACTGCGCAATTGGCTCTCCTCGTCTACATCGCCCTCTTTGCTTCTGGACTCAAACTCCACTACCAAAAACCTCATGTTCACCGCTCTTTCCGCATTCCAGGAAAAAAGCTGGGCATTTGGATCGCTTCAGCTCTCGGGATTTCAAGTTCCGCAGCCGTCATTATTTTCGGCTTTTTCCCTCCCAGCGCCGTTCCTTTCCGAAGTATTTTCGCCTATGAGCTTATCCTCATCGCAGGAATTTTCATTTGCTGCGCGATTCCGTTTTGGTGGCTCCAAAAAAGAAAACTTTCATGAAGAAGTTTTTGCTTTTTCTCGGATTCTTTTTCCCCTTTTTTGTCTCAGCAGAAATTCCAGAGCATGTTCAAAAAGTGTCTGATAAATTTGCCTATCTCCAAGAGCTGAGCCGCCGCCCCTTTTGCGAAGATACATTTCATGTCGTCGATGTAGGACTGCTCGCAGAGCGTTTGCAGCTCTGGAAAAACCACCTGCCTAAAATCAAGCCCTATTATGCGGTTAAAACAAACAATGACAAAGTCATTACCTCTGTTCTCTCGACTCTGGGTACAGGATTTGATTGCGCCAGTGAAGATGAAATTGAAGAGATTCTCAATCTAGGCGTAGATCCTTCCCGAATTATTTTTGCCCATCCTCGAAAACCAGTTTCCAGCATTCTCTATGCGAAAAATCGAGGAATTGATCTCTTCACCTTCGACTCGCTGGAAGAAATGGATAAATTATCCGAATTGTATCCAGAAGCGCGCCTCCTCTTGCGCATCAAAACAGACGACTCGAAAAGCGCTAATCCATTGAGCCGCAAATTTGGCGCTACCTTGCGCGAGAGCCTCCAAATCCTAGACGCGGGGCTTTCTCGCAAAGTCAATATTGTAGGCGTCGCCTTTCATGTGGGAAGCAATTGCCTGGACCCCGATTCTTATTTGAAAGCGCTCTTCGATGCCGCCCATCTCTTTCTCTATAGTAAAAACCGCTGGGATACTGCCTTTTCTCTCCTTGATCTCGGAGGAGGATGGCCGGGCACGCATGATGAGATATTCATCGAAATTGCCGATTGCATCAATGATTTCCTCGAAGCTCATTTTGATCCAGATGTGCAATTGATCGCCGAACCAGGCCGCTATTTCGCAGCCCAAACGACTACGCTTTGCATGCGGATCATCGGGAAAAAAGAGAGTGAGGAAGATACAATGTCCTATTATCTCTCCAACGGCGTCTATGGATTTTTTCTCAACAGTCTCTATTACGCACACGATGCAAACCAAATTTTAACAGAAGGATGGAAGTTTCGCCCCCTTCAAGAGAGGTCAACTTCCTCTCTTTACCCCTCATTATTATGGGGAGCTACTTGTGACTCCCAAGATCGCATCCTCGAAGACATTTTGCTTCCCGAAATGGAGTCAGGCGATTTTCTCGTCGTAGAAAATTTAGGAGCTTATACGCGCTCGCTCCAAACTTCTTTCAATGGAATTACCCTCTCCAAACCTTATTACATTTATGAAACGCCAATGGGACGCTGAGCAAACCATCGAGCCCCACTTGGCTCTGGAGCTCATCCAACAACAATTCCCTGAACTCGATGCTAGAACAATCCGTTTTCTAGGAGCGGGATGGGATAATACCGTTTTCCTCATCGATGAAAAGCTCGTCTTTCGCTTTCCTCGAAGAGAAATTGCGCTCCCTCTTCTCGAAGCCGAGTGGTCTTTGCTCCCCAAACTAGCCCCTCGTCTTCCTCTCCCCATTCCCTTCCCAAAATGGCGCGGTTCTCCTACTTCTGTTTTTCCTTGGCCTTTTATCGGTCACCCGATGCTCCCAGGCACTACAGCCTGTCGCGCCCATCTCTCAGATAAAGAAAGGAGCGCGCTCGCAAAACCAATCGCCCAATTTCTCGCTGCACTCCACGCAACTCCACACTCTCTCATTTCCGATTGCCCCATCCCCACAGATAACCTCAGCCGCATCGACGCAAGAAAAATCCTCTCTAAAATCGAACCATGTTTGGAAGAGCTCTCCTCTCTGAAGCTTTTCCAAAAAAAACTCTCCCTCCCTTCCGCAGATACTTTCCGCCTCCCTACCGCCACGGCCGTCGTCCACGGCGATTTTTACGTCAGACACCTCCTCCTCGACGAAAAGCATCACCTCACCGGCATCATCGACTGGGGCGATCTTCACTTTGGCGATCCCGCCATCGACCTCGCCATCGCCCACAGCTTCTTACCTCCCCAAGCCCATTCTCTCTTTAGAGAGACCTATGGCCCCCTCTCAGAAGCCACCTGGCAGCTCGCCCGCCTCAGAGCCCTTTATAGTAGCGCTCTCCTAGCCCTCTATGGTCACCATTCAGGGGATCTCACCATTGCCCAAGAAGGACTTAGATATCTAGCATCAAGTTCTCGTTAGCGGCTGCCTCTTCGTCCAAAACATGGAACCCTTTTTGACAGAGCTGCATGGCGGTGTCAATTGCTTAACTCGAGAAACATTCACTTATCTTCTCTCTTAAATGCACATTTCTTCCCATAACACCGATCGCCTGCATCGCCAAGTCCTGGAATAATGTATCCCTTGTGATTCAATTCTGGATCGATAGCCGCTGCAAAAATGAGGATCTTTGAATCATGCTTCAAAATCTGGTCGATCCCCCTATGAGAGGCAATTGCCGCAATTACGATAATTCTCTTGGGCTGAAGCGTCTCTATTCTCTGGATCGCGTTCAATAGAGATCCCCCCGTACCAAGCATGGTATCAGAGAGAATCACCGTCTTTCCTCGCATATCGGGCAGAGCTACATAGCTTACATCTGCTTTCAGCGTCTCTTCATTGCGCGACATCGCAAAAAATCCCACTTCAGAATCTGGAAACACCTTTTGCACTCCCGCATTGAGAGGAAGTCCCGCGCGCATAATCGTTGCAAGAACCGGTTTTTCATCGACGAGATAATGAACCGCTTCGACTCCTGTTAAAGTCGTCACTCTTCTTTCATGTCCCTCTAATTCCTCAAGCGCCTGAAGAGCTAAATACTCTCCAATTGACTCCAAAGCCTTCCGAAAATGTGCAGAGTCGGTCTTTGGATCCCGAATTTCATACACAAGGCGCTCGATGGCTTGTGATTGTCCATACATCGCGACATGAAACAAAAGAAAAAGCACCACTTTTTTCATAATTCCCTCTAAAAAGCGAAGGACTCTACACAACGAAAAGATTTTTCACAACTCTTGCAAAAATCGAGCGAACCTCTTAGAATTTTCGGCCCTTATTGTGGGAAATTTTTCATGATCCGAACGAGTTTTCTAGTCTTTCTCTTCTCTTTAGTGAGCGCTTTTTCTTCTGTCTCCGTCTTTATATCTCCCGATGCTGCTGCATTAGTAGCCGCGAGAAAAATGGCGGATCAAATTCTTCAGAAAAAAACCTCTGTCTTGGGCCTTGCGACAGGAAACACGATGATCCCTGTTTACGCAGCGCTCAAGAAAATCCTCATTGAGGAGGACATCGACCTTTCAGAAATCATTTCGTTCAATCTCGATGAATATTTAGATCTCCCCTCCTCTCATCCGCAATCTTTCCGTTCTTTCATGTTCACTCATCTCTTTGAAGATCTCCTCTATTCCCCCCAAAATCCCCGCGGCATCCGAGAGGAAAACATCCATTTCCCCTCCCATCCATCCGAATATGAAACGCTTCTTGAACAAGTGGGCCCCATCGATCTGCAAATTTTAGGCATTGGCCGCAATGGCCATATAGGCTTTGCAGAGCCGGGCACCCCTTTCTCTTCTCTCACAGCTGCTGTTCATCTCACAGAGACCACGCGCCAAGATAATGCTCACTCTTTTGGAGGCGATCTCAACCAAGTTCCCCAAAAAGCGATTACGATGGGAATTGCCACGATTCTCAGAGCCAAAGAAATTCTCCTCCTCGCCTTTGGAGAGGCCAAAGCAGAAGCCATCGCAGACACCTTACGCGGTCCTCTCTCCCCTGAAACTCCTGCGAGCGCTCTCAGAGAACACCCCAACACTTCATTTTTCCTCGATGAAAAGGCGGCCCACTTGTTGAACGATTCTCAAATCCAAAGATTTTACCACGCGCGCATTCTCCTCGATCACCAACTGATTGAAGGAGAATTGTGGGTCTCTGGAGGAAAAATCATTCCCCCTCAGGAAAAAGCCGATCTCGAAATCGATGTAGGAGGAAACATCTTAGCGCCAGGTTTCATCGATCTGCAAATCAACGGCGGATTCGGGTGCGATTTTTCTCGCAACCCAGAAAAGATTGAAGAAGTTGCCAAACAGCTTCTCTCCTTTGGCGTCACTTCTTTTCTTCCTACAGTCATCTCCTCAAGTCCCGAGCAGTACCGGCGCCTGCTTCCCAAATTGCAGCCGCGCTCTTTTGGAAAAGAGGGAGCTACAATTCTCGGCATTCATTTGGAAGGCCCTTTTTTCTCTCCTGCTTATTCAGGTGCGCACAATCCCTCTTTGCTCCTCTCTCCTGAAAAAAACTCTCTAGAACGAACCTACGGCAGTTTAGAAGGCGTCAAACTCGTGACACTCGCTCCCGAACTTCTTGGTGCTTCCTCTTGCATCGAACTGTTGCAGAAACAAAACATCGTCGTTTCCGCCGGACATTCTGCCGCAAACTTCGATCAAATGCGCGCTGGCATTGACAGCGGTATTAGGCTTGCAACACATCTCTTCAATGCCATGACTCCCTATCACCATCGCAACCCCGGTATCATCGGCTCTGTACTGCTCAACCCCTCTCTTCCCTATACGCTTATCGCAGACGGCCTCCATCTTTGCCCCGAATGTATTCTCCTCTGCTGGCGCTGCCATCCAGAAGGTCTTATCCTCATCAGCGATGCGACAGAAGCTCTGGGAATGCCCGATGGAAATTACCAACTCGGAAGCCTAAACATCGAAGCCCGCTCCCACCAAATCTATCTCGCCGGAACCCAAACTCTCGCCGGCAGCAACCTCCAGCTCGATGAAGCCGTCCGCCGCCTCCACGCCATCACACAATGCTCCCCCGCCGAAGCCCTCGAAGCCGCCAGCCTCAAACCGGCTGAGCTTCTCAACCTCTCCTCCAAAGGCACCCTCACCCCCGGCGCCGACGCCGATTTCCTCATCCTCTCCCCCGACCTCACCGTCCAAGCCACCTACCTCGGCGGTCAGCTCGCTTGGCCCCGCTAGCCATAAAATGGTCTTCTCTTTATCCTTTCTCCCGTGAAAAAAACCATTTGTCTGCTATTGGCCCTTTTTCCCTGCGTTTGCTGGGCGACGATCTATGCCGACCTCCAGACCTTAGGAGGATATCCTCTGGTCGGAATGGGGTTTCGCACGCAAAAAGGCATTCATGGACTGGATCTTTCTTTCAATGCGTGTCCTTTAAATCCTCCCCTTTCTTTATCTACGTTTCACCTGCGGGGGCTTTATCTTCTCTATCCAGCGAAAGAAGGCCTCTATTTTGGTACAGGAGCGGGGATTGTGAGCGAATGGGAAATCTTGCAAGGCCCTGGCCCTTCCATAGAGGGAGCTTTGGGATTTTCTTTTAAAAGAATTTTCTTCGAGATCGACACCACCCTTCCGATCGATGCCCTCTCTCTTTACAGATGGCCTCTTTGGCCCGGTCTTACACTTGGAGTAGGATTCTAAATATGTTGACCATCTACTCCATCAAACCGAAGTTTCAAAAAATTTTAAGGCCTCTCCTGCGCTTTTGCGCTGAAAAGAAAGTGACTCCGAATCAAATCACCCTTTTTGCCTGTTTGCTTTCTGTCGGCTTTGGACTTTATGGAAATTTTTGGCTTTTGCCCATTGCGTTTTTGTTGCGCATGGCCCTCAACGCCCTCGATGGAATGCTCGCTCGGGAATATCGCCTCCAAACCCCTCTTGGAACCTACCTGAATGAGCTCGGCGACCTCGTTTCCGATCTTTTTCTCTATCTGCCTTTTCTCTGGAAATTTCCCTCGTGCCAAGGACTTTTTATCGCCGTCATCTTCTTGAGCCTATTCACAGAAGTTGCAGGCCTTCTCGCCGTCTCCGTAAAAAGAGAGAGGCGCTACGACGGCCCCATGGGAAAAAGCGATCGAGCCTTTTGCTTTTCCGTACTGAGCCTACTTATTGCTTTAGGATGGATCGCCGATTTTGGAGCCGCTCTCTTCTGCGCAGCTCTCATCCCGACTCTTCTCATGACGATCTTCTTCAGAATCAAAAACGGACTTCGTCAAAATGGTTCCTGAAATTTGCATCTGCACCTATCTTTCCCTTCCTTTAGCTGCACAAGTTGCTTTGAAAGGACTGCGCACGCGGATGCCTCCTGAACTGTTTCTCGAAACCAAATTGCGCACCAAAACATGGGGAATCCTTCTTCTCGTCCTCTCTGCCGCCGTCTTTTTCGGGAAAACAGGGATGCTCTGGTTTTTCGGCATTACGAGTTTCCTCGCCTTTAAAGAATACATTTCGATCATTCCCACTCGCCCGACCGATCGAAGAACACTTCTTTGGGCCTATCTTTCTATCCCCATTCAATACCTACTCATCGCGCAAGGCCATTTTGTCCTCTCTTTGATCTTCATTCCCATCTACGTCTTCCTCTTTTTGCCCATCCGTCTCCTCTTCTCAGGCGATACAGTGAACTTTCTTCGCTCTCTCTCCCTCTTTCATTGGGGACTCATGACCACCGTTTTCTGCATCGCTCACGGAGCTCTTTTTTTCATTCCGGGCGCCCGCGAATTTCCGATCGAGCAGCGCATCTCGACGATTCTCTATCTCATCTCTCTCACACAAGCGAATGACATCGCCCAGTTCATCTCGGGCAAGCTCTTTGGAAAGCGCAAAATTGTCCCTAAAATTTCTCCTGGAAAAACCTGGGCCGGCTTTTTAGGCGGAGTTTTGTTCTCCACAGCTTTTGGCGCCGGATTAGGCCCTCTCATGACGCCCCTCTCTTTGCCTCTTGCAACGCTTTCTGGCACTCTTATTGGAATTGCGGGATTTTTAGGCGACGTCACTTTTTCCGCATTCAAGCGCGATCAAAAAATCAAAGACACAAGTCTCATGCTTCCCGGCCATGGCGGCATCATCGACCGCATCGACAGCCTCACATTCACAACGCCTCTCTTCTTCCATTTCTTCAATTACTTCTGGATGCGTTTATGAACTTGAAGACATTCTTTTTCTTATTTGTTGTGAAACCCCTCACCACTTTTTTACTGGGGCTCAATATCCGCGGCATGCGCTCACTTCCTACCACGGGGCCTGCCATCGTCATTGCCAATCACAATAGCCATTTAGATGCCGTGGTGTTGATGTCTCTCTTTCCACTCAAAAAACTCTCCAAAATCCACCCAGTCGCTGCAGAGGATTACTTTCTCAAAAGCCGCTTTCTCGCCTGGTTTTCTACGAAGCTCATTGGGATCATTCCCTTCCAAAGAAAAATCTCCTCCAGTTGCCGTCACCCTTTTCAAAAAGTGGAAGAGGCCCTCGAGCGAAACGAAATCATCATCTTTTTTCCGGAAGGAAGTCGCGGAGAGGCTGAAAAGCTCTCTCCCATGAAAAACGGCATCGCCCACCTCGCTAAAAAGTTCCCACAAATCCCCATCACACCCGTCTTTCTCCACGGCCTCGGCAAAGCTCTGCCCAAAGGAGATCCCATTTTAGTCCCTTTCATGGTCGACGTCGCCATCGGCACTCCCATTCCTCCGTGCGAAGATAAAAGCACCTTTATGGAATCCATTCAAAACCAATTCGAAAACTTAGCCTTTGAGGCACACCTCAAATAGAGGGGCTTTATTCCACTATTCCTACAATAGACCAAGACTTGCGAGAATATCAAGAGCATCAAAATTAGCGTCATCAACGCTATTTGAGGGAGAGTTTTGCTCGGCGTTAAATTCCACGCAAAAGCGACTTAAATTGGTTTTAGCCACAGCTTCTCCTTGAGCAGCTGCTTGCACATACAATCCAAAAGCTTTCCCTAAATCTTGATCGCAGCCCCGTCCATTTTCATAACAACGACCCAAATTGGTTTGGGCCGCAGCATCTCCTTGAACAGCTGCTTGCACATACAATCCAAAAGCTTTCCCTAAATCTTGATCACAGCCCCATCCATTTTCATAACAACAGCCCAAATTGTTTTGAGCCGCAGCACATCCTTGAGCGGCTGCTTGGGTGTACCATTCAAAAGCTTTCCCTAGATCTTGATCACAGCCCCATCCATTTTCATAACAACGGCCCAAATTGTTTTGAGCCGCAGCACATCCTTGAGCGGCTGCTTGGGTGTACCATTCAAAAGCTTTCCCTAGATCTTGATCACAGCCCCATCCATTTTCATAACAACGGCCCAAATTGTTTTGAGCCGCAGCACATC
>JADMIO012871338.1_pt1 | contig 40730 bp, 25 predicted proteins | sample 8958161 | NCBI WGS metagenome assembly JADMIO01 (sample SAMN16585339, study PRJNA669376) | soil metagenome | isolation source: Crop rotation soil | place: USA: Cullars Rotation, Alabama | collected 2011
CCGACGTCATCGGTCCCTCCCGACGTCATCGGTCCCTCCCGACGTCATCGGTCCCTCCCGACGTCATCGGTCCCCTCCCGACGTCATCGGTCCGCTCCCGACGTCATCCCGGCGAAAGCCGGGATCCATTTTGACTTTGCTCTTGGTCGTTGTTGCGATAACCGACTCACGTCCGTGTGCGTTTCGTCGACCATCCCTGGTCGCCGGTCACTTTCTTTTGCTTGCCCAAAAGAAAGTAACCAAAGAAAACGGCACCCTCGGCGCCGCGCCGCTCGCAAAGCGAGCGGTTCGCGAAGGGCGGACGGGTTTTTTCTACAGGCCATCCCTGGCCTGTAGAAAAAATCGGCGCGATCCCTCGCGCCGCCCGCGTGCGGGGCACGCGGCTGGTCCGTCCGCCCTTCGCCGCGGCTTTAGAGGGGACCCGAGAGCAAGAGCAAGAGCAACAGCCAATGGATTCCGGCTTTCGCCGGAATGACGGGGGGGTGTCAGTGACGCACGCAGTCGGGAATCTTCAGCGTCTTGCCCGGACTCAGCGCATAGTTCGGTCCGCGTAAGTTATTCACCGCGGCGATCTGCTTGACGCCTTCATATCCGCAGCCGACTTTCTTCGCGATCGACGACAACGTGTCGCCCTTGCGCACGACGTAGCCGCGCGGCTTGATTTCTTTCGTGTGCACGAGGCTGCCCGGCGGCGGCGTCGGGACAACTGCCGAGTGCAGGTCCGATGCGAGCGCAACCCACGGTCCGTCGGCGCAGTTCTTCGCATAAACGGCTTCGAGCTCCTGCGGCACCGCGAGCTTCGTCCCGGTCGAGAGCGCCTGCTGCGGATCGATCTGCGGATTGAGATTGCGCAGCGCGCGGAACCAGCCGCTTTCGGCGTCCGCCGATTGACCGAGGCAGATCGTGAGCTCGGCGAGCGATGCCGGCCGCGCCAGCGTGATCGAGCCCGGCGCGCCGACGATCTTCGGAAACGCGAGGTTGTAGCGCTCCGGATGCATGAAGAGCCACGCGGCCGCGAGCACCATCGGGACGTACTCGCGCGTCTCCTGCGACACGGCGTAGTAGATCGACGGATCCCAGAAGTTCTGCGTGCCCTTCGCGAGCCGCCCCATCGCGCCTTCGCCGCCGTTGTACGCGCCGATCACGAGCTCGAGCTGGTTGTTGAATATCGCGAGCTGCTCGTTGACGTACGCCGCGTTTGCGCGCGCGGCGAGTTTCGGATCGAAGCGCTGGTCGAAACCGTCGACCGTGCCAAGGCCGAAGCGCAATCCCGTCGCATACATGAACTGCAGCGGCCCCGACGCGCCGGAGCGCGACACCGCGTGCACCTTGCCGCCCGATTCCTTCGCGAGCATGCCGAAGAGGAGCGCTTCGGGCAGGCCCGCCTTCTGGTACTCGGGCCACATCAGGTAACGCATGTATTCGTAGTTGACGTACGCGGTGATGAGGTTCGGCCGGTACTGCGTCAGCCATTCCTCGAGCGCGGCCTTGACCGGCCCGTTCAGCGCGATGATGTCGCCGAGCTCGCGGCCTTTCAGCAGCGTCACCGAGCGGCCGAGCTCCGGCACGGCCGCGACGACCGGCGACTTCGCGCCCGCCTCCTCGGTCGCCTCGGGCGCGGTGCCGCTCGCGTCCGCGTCGGATTCGTTCGTCGCGTCGCTGCCGGTGCTGAGGCGGAGCAGGCGATCGAACGCATCGACGAAGCGCTGCTGCTCGCAGCCAGCCGTCGTGCTGCATTGCGTTGCCGCGGCGCGAAGATCGTCGAGCGCCGTCGCGACCTCGCCCTGCGCCTGATCGGTCTTGCCTTCGCGCGCGAGCGAAAGCGCGTTTTCGTAGCGCGTCGAATCCTGATCGAGCCGCGCGTACAGCGCGTTGATGCCGGCATCGTCGACTTTGGCTGCGGCGGGCGCCTTCTGTGCCGGTGTCGCGGCGCAGCCGGCGAGCAGCGTGAGGGAGGCGGCGACGAAAACGTTCCTGACGTGCGGCATCGAGGGTTCCGGTGAGGCTTCGCGACAACTTATCGTCCATGCCCGATGTGCGCAACCGCTGCGGCCGCGCCTATACAATCGACGACACGTACGGCGCGAAGGGGAACGCGATGAGCCAGATCCTGATCGGCAAGAGCGACAAGCCCATCTATCTGCTCGCGAAGTACGCGAACCGCCACGGCATGATCGCGGGCGCGACCGGCACCGGAAAATCGGTGTCGCTGATGGTGCTCGCCGAGGGGTTCTCCAAGCTCGGCGTGCCGGTGTTCCTTGCCGACGTCAAGGGCGATCTCGCCGGCCTCGCGGTCGCCGGCGCGATGAACGACAAGCTGAAGGCGCGCATCGACAAGCTCGGCATCGAGTGGACCGCGGCGGCGAATCCGGTCGTGTTCTGGGACATCTACGGCAAGGCCGGTCATCCGGTGCGCACGACGATCTCCGAGATGGGACCGACGCTGCTCGGCCGGCTCATGGAGCTCAACGACACGCAGCAGGGCGTGCTCGAGATCGTGTTCAAGGCCGCCGACGACAACGGCCTCCTGCTGCTCGACATCAAGGATCTTCGCGCGCTGCTGAGCTGGGCCGTCGACAACGCGAAGGACATCTCGCAGCATTACGGCCTCGTCGCGCCGACGTCGATCGCGGCGATCCAGCGCGGCGTGCTGACGCTCGAGCAGAACGGCGGCGATGCATTCTTCGGCGAGCCGGCCCTCGATCTCGCCGACTTCATGCGCCAGGATCTTTCCGGCCGCGGCATCGTGAACATCCTCGCCGCCGATCAGCTGATCCTGAAGCCGAAGCTCTACACGACGTTCCTGCTCTGGATGCTGTCGGAGCTCTTCGAGAAACTGCCCGAGGTCGGCGATCTCGATCAGCCCAAACTCGTTTTCTTCTTCGACGAGGCGCATCTCCTCTTCGACGACGCGCCGCCGGCGCTGCGCCAGCGCGTCGAGCAGGTCGTGCGGCTGATCCGCTCGAAAGGCGTCGGCGTCTATTTCTGCTCGCAGAATCCCGACGACGTGCCCGACGTGATCCTCGGCCAGATGGGCAATCGCATCCAGCACGCGCTGCGTGCGTTCACGCCGCGCGATCAGAAAGCGGTGAAAGCGGCCGCCGAGACGTTCGCGCCGAATCCGAAGATCAAGGTCGCCGACGTGATCACGCAGCTCGGCGTCGGCGAGGCGCTCGTCTCGACACTGCAGGAAGGCGGCGTGCCGATGCCGGTCGAGCGCGCATTGATCGCGTCGCCCGGCTGCCGCATCGGCGCGATCACGCCGGACGAGCGCGCGGCGGTCCGCGCACGCTCGCCGGTCGGCGGCAAGTACGACACGACGGTCGATCGCGAATCGGCCTTCGAGAAATTGAGCCAGCGCGCGCAGCAATCGGCCCCGCCGCCGGCGCCCGATGCGCCTTCGCCGGTTGGCAAGGGCGCGCAACAAGAAGGCGGCGGCTGGACCGGCATGGCGAAGGACATGATCTTCGGCACGAGCCGCCGCCAGGGCATGCTCGAGACGATGGCGAAATCGGTCGTCCGCAACGCGGGCGGCCAGCTCGGCCGATCGATCCTGCGCGGCGTGCTCGGGTCGATCTCGAAGCGCTGAGATCGATGTTCGCGCGGCGTTGACGCGCGCGCCGCAGCAGACTAGCGTCGCTGAGTTCCTCTCCGCACGCATTCACGCATGGGCCGTTGGCGATCCGCCGCCGCGCCGTCGACCGCGATCATCACCGCCGACGGCCACCGCCGCCTCAAGGAAGAGCTCGACGTGCTCTGGCGCGTGCGCCGTCCGGAAGTCGTGCGTGCGCTCGCCGACGCGGCGGCCGAAGGCGATCGCTCCGAGAACGCCGAATACACCTACCGCAAGAAGCAGCTCGGCGAGATCGACCGGCGCGTGCACTATCTGACCAAGCGACTCACGGACCTTCGTATCGTCGACGAGCCGCCGAGCGATCCCGCCGCGATCTATTTCGGCGCGTGGCTGCGGCTCGAATCGGAGGATGGCGCGATGCACGAGTACCGCATCGTCGGGCCCGACGAGACCGATGCGGCGCGCGGCTGGATCAGCATCGATTCGCCGCTTGCGCGCGCGGCGCTGAAGGCGCGCGTCGACAGCGAGTTCGAGGCGGAGTTGCCGAGTGGGCGGATGCGGTTCGTTGTCGTGGCCGTAAGCTACCAGCAGCCCTTGTAGGAGCGGCTTCAGCCGCGATCTTGTGCGATCGAGCGCAGTTTGCGAAAAAGATCGCGGCTGAAGCCGCTCCTACAAAAAAAAGGACGGCGCTGGCCGTCCTTTTTCTTTTCAATGACGCGTTGCGCGCGTCATTGCGCCTGGATCGGCAGATACACCTTGAACGACTGCTGGTCCTCGGCCGCGTCCGGCGCCGACGTCAGCTCGTCCCAGAAACGGCCCGTGCCCATCTCGGCATACGGATAGCCGTGCGTCTCGGCGTATGCCTTCTCCATCAGGCGAAGCAGCGGCAGCTGCGCCGGGCTTCCGGTGTACTCGGTCACGAGCGCCTTGCCCTGGTACCAGATCGCCGCGCGCACGTGGTCGTCGAGCACGAGCATGCCTTCCTCGTCCTTGTCGCCGGGCTTCAACGACGGATTTTCTTCCTCGTCGCCGGTCGAGCTCGCCTTCGGCATCGGCGATTCGATCGTGTACTGCTGCTTGTCCATCGTGAACGTGGTCTGGTCGACCGGGACCGCGACGCTGAACGCGTAGTCTTCCTCGCCCCAGTTCGTCGTGATCGTCATGCGCGGACCGGCGGCGTTGAGCCCGGCCTTCTTCATGACGGCCTCGATTTCCTTCATCGCGGTGTCGGTCGCTTCGGCGACGTCGTCGAGCGTGCGCTTGGCCTTCGTCGCGACGAGCAGCACCGGCTTCGCGGTCACGTCGGTAACGTCGATCTTGACGTCCTTGTAGTCGACGTTCGGGAACGACGCGAGCATCGCGGCGATGTTCGAGAGATTGAGCTGGATCTGCGTCGCGGGATCGCCGTGGATGTAGAGGCCGGCGTAGCGCCAGATCAGGTTCCAGCCGTAGTCGGCGTCGTACGCCCAGTTGATGTTGACGGTCTTGCCGTTCTGCGCCGGCAGCAGCGTGATCGTGTAGGTCTTGTTCTCGCCGCTCCACTGGTTGTCGAGCGTCATCGTGACCTTGCTGTCCTGCTCGGCGGTCGCGATCGTCAGGCTGCCGTCGCCGTTCTGCGGCGCCGTGCTCGACCATGTCACCTTCGCGCCCTGCCCGGACTCGGGACCCTCGAACGTGAACTTCGTCTGCGGATCGATGCGGCGCTGCGCTGCCCACTCTGGGAAACGGTGGAACGTATTGACCGAATCGAAAATCTGGCGCAGCGGGCTCGACACCTCGACCGTGCGCTCGATGTGGCCGTGCGACGGCAGAATCACGCCGACCAGGACGGCCAGCACGAACACGATGATCAGGGACACCAGAAGTTCTAGAAAACGGGTCATATTCGGGGCTTCTCCAGGAACTCGGGATCACCGGCGTGCGCGCGAACGGCGGCCGCCGAGCCCCTCTCGGGACATGGCCGGCAGGCGCATGTCGCCACACTCGGGTCCGGGCGCGGAATGGTACTTGAGTGGGCGCCCGGGCGCTACGGCGGGCCCCGCGGGTATCTACGAGGCTTTTCCTAGCCCATGCGATGACGCTCCGGAGCGTCCGATCGGCGCAGGATCCGGCATTTGTAGGAGCGGCTTCAGCCGCGATGGGCGCCGATCGCGGCTTAAGCCGCTCCTACAGCACGCCGCTCGACGATGATTGCTGCAACGCGATCAGACAATTCCGAGCTCGAATGCTTTCAGCACCGCGCGCGTGCGGTCGCGGACGCCGAGCTTGGAGAGGATGTTCGAGACATGGTTCTTGACCGTTCCTTCGGCGACGCCGAGCGAGTTTGCGATCTCCTTGTTGCTGTAGCCGCCGGCCATCAGGCGCAGGATCTCGGTTTCGCGGTCGGTCAGCGGATCGGGCCGGTCGAGGCTCGTGAACTCGTTCTGCATGCGCTCGAGACCGGAGAGCAGGCGCTGCGTCACGACCGGCGCGACGAGCGAGCCACCGGCGGCGACGGTCTTGACCGCGTCGACGAGCTGGTCGAGCGAGACGTCCTTCAACAGATATCCGCGCGCGCCGGCCTTGAGCCCGGCGAGGACGAGCTGATCGTCGTCGAACGTCGTCAGGATGATCGTCGGCGGCAGCTGGTTCGTCTGCGCGAGCGCGTTCAGCACGTCGAGCCCGGACATGCCGGGCATGCGCATGTCGAGCAGCACGACATCGGGCTTGACGCGCGGGATCGTCTCGACGGCCTGCATGCCGTCGCCGGCCTCGGCGACGACGCGGATCGAGTCCGACAGCTCGAGCAGCGAGCGGATACCCTGCCGGACCAGCGTCTGGTCGTCGACGAGACACACTTCGATCATGCGGCGCCCTCCAGCGGCAGCCAGGCGTCGAGCGCGAAGCCCTGATCCTTGGCGGTAACGATATCGAGTCGGCCGCCGTATTGCGCGAGACGCTCGCGCATGCCGGCAAGGCCGTTGCCCGGCTTGAGGTGCGACGCGCCGCGTCCGTCGTCGCGCGCGTGGATCGCCATCTGGCGGCGATCGTTGCGCTCGAAGCGGAGCCAAAGGTTCCTCGCGCCGGCGTGGCGGACCGTGTTCGTGATGATCTCCTGCGCGCAGCGGAGCAGCACCTGCGCGCGCTTGGGATCGTCGACCGAAAACCGCGGCGGCAATTCGAGATGGATCGCGAGCCCCGGCACCCCTTCGGTGAGGCTTTGCAGCGCCTGCGTGAGATCGATGCTGTCCTCGTCGCGGAGCTGGCTCACGACCTCGCGCACGTCGCCGAGCAGGAGCTTGGCGACCGACTGCGCCTGGCGCACGTGATCCTGCGCCTGCCCGTTGACGAGATGGCTCGCGACTTCGAGATTCAAGCTGAGCGCCGTCAGATGATGGCCGATCAGATCGTGCAGCTCGCGCGAGATGCGCATGCGCTCGGCGAGGCGGCTCGATTCGGCGAGCAGCGTGCGCGTCGCGCGGAGCTCCGAGTTGAGCCTGCGCTGATCCTCGCGCGCCTCGGCCTGCTGTTTGGCGACGACGCTGGTCACGAACACCGCGGCGCAGATGCCGATGTAGAGGCTCGACTGCAGGAACGCGTCGGTGAACGTGTTGATGCGCTCGATGCTCGTCTGCAGCGTGCCGTCGACGATCGAGTACGTCACGGCCTGCACGCTCATGAACACCGGAATCAGCGAGAAGTTCTGCAGCACCATCCAGATCGCGCTCGCGCGAAGCGGCAGGAGCCACGGCAGCACCAACGCGACGACGACGAGCAAAAGCGCGCAAAGGCCGCTCTGGCTGATCCAGCCGATCGCGATCGCGGTCGCATTCAGGACGAGCAGCAGCACGATCTGGCCGATCCGCTCCGGCCACGTCGGCCTGCGCTCGCCGAGGTTGTGCGTCAGGAACCAGAACACGAGCCCGAACAGGAAATAGCACGCGAGCCAGAGATCGACGTAGTAGCCCGGCCGCTGCTTGACGAGCATCTCCTCGACCAGCGCGTCGTAGCGCAGCAAAGGAATGCCGACGCACGCAAAGGTGAAGAGCCCCGCGTAGCGCAGGAGCTGCACATGATTGAATTGCGGCCACGCCATGGGCGCATCATAGGCGCGCGAGGGGGAGCCGCAACCTGCCCGAAAGTCACTCGTCGCGATCGGCGTCGAGCGGGCGAATCGGCGGCAACGGCCCTTTAACTTCGGCGCCCCGACCCCGTCATGACCGAGGGCCAGCGCCATGCGATAATCCCGGGATGCGCGGTGCGGCAGGATGCCGGGGTTGCACCGCAGATGCGCAGGAGCAAGACATGAGCTTGACCGTCCGCGACGTGCAGGCGCACGAGCTGGATGCAATTCTCGCACTCAACAATGCGGCCGGATCGACGATCCTCCCGCTCGATGGCGCAGGCATCGCGCGACTCGCCGGTTATGCTTCTTACCTGCGTGTCGCCGAAGCCGACGGCCAGATGGCCGGTTTCCTCCTCGCGCTCCGCGAAGGAGCGCCGTACGAGAGCCCCAACTACCGCTGGTTCAGCGAGCGCTATCCCGAGTTCGCCTACATCGACCGCATCGTGATCGCGCGCCCGTTTCGGCGTCTCGGTCTCGGACGCGTGTTCTATGCGGACGTGACGAGCTATGCCGAAGTGCGCGTGCCGGTCCTGACGTGCGAGGTTTTCCTCGAGCCGCGCGACGACATCTCGGTGCTGTTCCATGGCACGTACGGATTCCAGGAAGTCGGCCAGCAGACGATGCCGGGCGTCAACCGCCGCGTCGCGCTGCTCGCCAAGGATCTCTGCAGCTATCCGTTCGTGCGCGACACTTATCTTTCCGGCGATGGACTGCCGCATGTCGACTGGCTTGCCGAGCGTCCGCGCGCGTCGGCGCCGACGGCAAAACGCGCAGCGGGAGGCGTCTGACACTCGATGGCAGCCTCGCCCGGCGTCATCCTCGAATCCGTCGCCGACATCAAGTTCGGTCAGGTCGGCATCGCCAACCTTCGCTTGAAGCGTCTCGATCCGGAAGAGCTCCAGCGCGAGCTCGCCGAGAAAGTGAAGAACGCGCCGAATCTGTTCCGGCACGCACCGGTCGTCCTCGATCTCTCGCATCTCGCGACACTGCCCGACCTCGAAACGGTGCGCGATCTCCTGGCGCGCATCAAGGACGCCGGCATGGCGCCCGTGGGCCTTTCGTACGGAACGAGCGAGAACGAGCAGCTCGCGCGCTCGCTCGACGTGCCGCTGTTCGCGAAGTTCCGCGCCGCGTTCGAGCGCGACGGCGAGAGCGAGCCGGTCGTCGAAGCGCCGAAGCCGCGCGAGCGCCGTCGCGAGCCGGAACCGGCGCCGGTGCCACAAGCCGCGTCGCAGCCGGAAGGCGCGGCCGTGATCGGACTCGTGCACGACAAGCCCGTGCGCTCGGGCCAGCAAGTCTACGCGCGCGGGCGCGATCTCATTCTCACGAAGCTCGTCGCGAACGGCGCCGAAGTCATCGCGGACGGCTCGATCCACGTCTACGGCGCGCTCCGCGGCCGCGCGCTCGCCGGCGCGCAGGGCGATGCGTCGGCGCGCATCTATTGCCACGAGTTCCACGCCGAGCTCGTGTCGATCGCCGGCCAGTACCGCGTGTTCGAAAACATGCCGGATGAGCTGCGCGGCCAACGCGTGCAGGCGTGGCTCGATGGCGACAAGTTGGTGGTGCAGAAACTATGAGTGGAGAATCGGTCATGGAAAACGAGCACAGCGATCCGGCAAGCGTCGACACGCCTGTCCTCCCAGCCGCCGATTCTCCACAACCCAGTCCCGGGAGAACTTCATTGACCGAAATCATCGTCGTCACGTCCGGCAAGGGCGGCGTCGGCAAGACCACGACGAGCGCATCGCTCGCGGTCGGGCTCGCCAAGCGCGGCAAGAAGGTCGCGGTGATCGACTTCGACGTCGGCCTTCGCAACCTCGATCTGATCATGGGCTGCGAGCGGCGCGTCGTGTACGACTTCGTCAACGTGATCCACGAGGAGTGCACGCTGAAGCAGGCGCTGATCAAGGACAAGCGCTTCGATACGCTCTACGTGCTTGCGGCCTCGCAGACACGCGACAAGGATGCGCTCAGCAAGGAAGGCGTCGAGAAGGTGCTGAAGGATCTCACCGAAGACGGCTTCGACTACATCATCTGCGATTCGCCGGCCGGCATCGAGAAAGGCGCGAGCCTCGCGATGTACTTCGCCGATCGAGCGGTCGTCGTCGTCAATCCGGAAGTCTCCAGCGTGCGCGACTCCGATCGCATCCTCGGGCTTCTTTCGAGCAAGACGCGTCGCGCCGAGCTCGGCAACGGGCCGGTCGAGCAGCATCTCCTCCTCACGCGCTACAACCCGGAGCGCGTCGCCGGCGGCGACATGATGGGTGTCGACGACGTCAAGGAAATCCTCGGCATCGAAGTGCTCGGCGTGATCCCGGAATCGCCCGGCGTGCTGACCGCATCGAATGCCGGCGTGCCAGTCATCCTCGACGACATCTCGCCCGCGGGCCAGGCCTATGAAGACGCCGTCGCGCGTCTCGCCGGCGAGACGCGGCCGATGCGCTTTCTCGAAGCGCAGAAGAAGGGCTTCCTTGCCCGCATTTTCGGGAGCTGACGAATGGGCATTCTCGATTTCTTCCGCTCGCGCCCGAAGAACACCGCATCCGTCGCGAAGGAACGCCTTCGCATCATCGTCGCGCAGGAACGCGCAGCGCAGGGCCGCCCGGACTACCTGCCGCTGCTCCGCCGCGAGATCCTCGAAGTGATCAAGAAATACGTCAACGTCGATCCCGACGCGATCGACATTCACGTCGAGAAGGACGGCGAGAGCGAAGTGCTCGAGCTTTCGGTCGCATTGCCGGACCGGAACGGCGCCGCGCCGATCGACGAGAGCACGAACGCGACCGCAGCCGCCGGCGAGGCCTGATCGCATTGCTGCCCGCGCGTGCGGGCAGCGATTGCACGGATCGGACGCGATGGACGGCACCCACGTGCTCCGCCTCGCATCGATCGAGCTCGACGGCGTCCGCGCGCTGCTCGCGCAGTACGGTCTCACGCTCGAATGCGTCGCCGACGGCGCACCGATCCCGGGCAGCTACTGGGGCGAATCCGAAGCCGGCGTGATCGGACACAACGTCTACGCGCGCGCCGACACGCCGGTGCATTCGCTGCTGCACGAAGCGTGTCACCTGATCGTCGCGCCGGACGCGAAGCGCGCGACGATCCACACCGACGCTTCCGATTCGCAGGCCGAAGAAGACGCGACGTGTTATCTGCAGATCGTGCTCGGCGACGCGCTGCCCGGCGTCGGCAGCGCACGCATCCTCGCCGACATGGATCGCTGGGGCTACACGTTCCGCCTCGGCTCCGCGCGCGCGTGGTTCGAGCACGATGCTGAAGATGCACGCGCGTGGCTCATCGCACGAGATCTCCTACCCGCCTTTTCCCCTCTCCCGCTTGCGGGAGAGGGTTAGGGTGAGGGCAAGCTGGTTCAACGCGTCAAAAGAAAGATATGTAACGCTCCACTCCGCGCTGCCCTCACCCGGCCTGTGGCCGGCCTCTCCCGCAAAGCGGGCGAGGCGAAAGGCCGCGTCAGCATACATACATGCGGCAGAGCAACAATGAATGCACCTGCGCGACACCGCTGTCCGCCGCGGCCGTTTCGCGCGCAATCCGATTCGACATGAGCACCGTCCCGTCAGCCGCCGCCGATCACGACGTCCTGCCGCCGCCGCCGCGCGCAGACATCGCCTCGCTCGCGCTTTTCGTCGACGTCGACGGCACGCTCGTCGACATCGCGTCGCGCCCCGACGCGGTCGTCGTCGACGCGGCGCTGCCGTCGGCGTTGAAGCGACTCAAGGTGCGCCTCGGCGGCGCACTCGCGCCGGTCAGCGGACGTCCCTTGCGCGACATCGATGCGCTGCTCGGCCTCGACGGCGCCGCCGCCGGATTGCACGGCGCCGAGCTCCGCGGTCCTGACGGCGCGTCGCTCGCGACACCGATCGTGCACGAGGGCCTCGACGCCGCACGCAGGCGCGCCGTCGCAGCGGCGGCCGCGATCCCGGGCGTGCTCGTCGAGGACAAGGGCGGCGCGATCGCGCTGCACTATCGTGCCGCACCGGACGCCGAGCTCGACGTGCGGCGCGCGGCGATCGCGATGCTCGACGCGGCCGGCGACGGTTACGAGCTCCTGCACGGCAAGCTCGTCATCGAGATCAAACCCGCCAACGCCGACAAGGGCGCCGCGCTCGCCGCGTTGATGATGATCGCGCCGTTCGCGGGCCGCGTCCCATGGATGGTCGGCGACGACGCGACGGATGAAGATGCGTTCGCCGAAGTCAACGCCGAGCGCGGCGTCAGCATCCTCGTCGGCGCGCGCCGGCCGACCGTCGCGCGCTATGCGCTCGCGGGCCCTGCCGCGGCACGCGAATGGCTCGCGGCGCTCGCGAACGAAACGTCACCGGGAGCGATGCGATGAGCGACGAATCGACGCTGGCCCTCGGCGTCGTCGGCAACGGCAGCATCAGCGCGCTGATCGATCGGAACGCGCGCATCGTCTGGTCGTGCCTGCCGTCGTTCAACGGCGATCCCGTGTTCTGCTCGCTGCTCTCGCCGACGACGCACGCCGATCGCGGCTACTTCGACGTCGCGCTCGACGGCCTCGCCGCGAGCTCGCAGCACTATGTCGAGAACACCGCCGTGCTCGTCACGCGGCTCGTTGCCGAGGACGAGAGCGCGCTCGAAATCACCGACTTCGCGCCGCGCTTCAAGCAGCACGGGCGCATATTCCACCCGATGAGCCTCGTGCGCACGATCCGCCCGCTCGCGGGCACTCCGCGCGTGCGGCTGCGCCTGCGTCCGCTCGCGGCGTACGGCGCGCGCGTGCCCGAGCGCACGTTCGGCTCCAATCACGTGCGCTATCTGTTCGACGATGTCGTGCTGCGCGCGACGACCGATGCGCCGCTGCCGATGCTGCGCGACGAGCTGCCGTTCCTGCTCGACCGCGAAGTGCACGTCGTGCTCGGGCCCGACGAGACGCTCGCCGAGTCGCCGGCGCGCCTCGTGCGCGACACGCTCGATGCGACGCTCGACTACTGGCGCGAATGGGTGCGCTATCTCTCGATCCCGGCCGAGTGGCAGGACGCCGTGATCCGCGCCGCGATCACGCTCAAGCTCTGCCAGTACGAGGGCACCGGCGCGATCGTCGCCGCGATGACGACGTCGATCCCCGAGGCGCCGGGCACGTCGCGCAACTGGGATTACCGATTCTGCTGGCTGCGCGACGCCGCATTCGTCGTGCGCGCGCTGAACCGCCTCGGCGCGACGCGCAGCATGGAGGAATACCTCCGCTACATCTTCAACCTCGCGGTCTCGGCCGACGGCGCACTCGCGCCGGTCTACGGCATCCATTTCGAGCGCGAGTTGCTCGAGACCGAAGCGCAGCATCTCGCCGGCTACCGCGGCATGGGTCCGGTCAGGATCGGCAACGACGCGTGGCGGCAGACGCAGCACGACGTCTACGGCAGCGTCGTGCTCGCCGCGATGCAGCTTTTCTTCGACCGCCGGCTCAACGTCAGCGGCGACGCGGCGGCTTTCGCGCGGCTCGAGCACGCGGGCGAATCGGCGTGGCGCATGCACGATCAGCCCGATGCCGGGCTCTGGGAGTTCCGCGGCCGCTCGGCCGTGCACACCTATTCGAGCGTGATGTCGTGGGTCGCGTGCGACCGGCTCGCGCGCATCGCGCATCATCTCGGCCTCGGCGATCGCCGCGATCTGTGGAACGGTCGTGCGGCGCGCGTGCGCGAGCTCGTCCTTGCGCGCGCGGTGCACAAGGACGGCCACTTCGTCGGCGCGTTCGATGGCGACGCGCTCGATGCGAGCCTCCTGCTGCTCGCCGATCTCGGCTTCGTCGCGGCCGACGACAGGCGCTATGTCGCGACGGTCGATGCGATCGGCAAGGCGCTGCTGCGCGGCCGGCACATGTTCCGCTATGTCGTGCCGGACGATTTCGGCGCGCCGGAGACGAGCTTCACGATCTGCTCGTTCTGGTACGCCGACGCGCTCGCGCGGATCGGCCGCATCGACGAGGCGCGCGCGATGTTCGAGTCGCTGCTCGCGTCGCGCAATCCGCTCGGGCTCATGTCCGAGGACATCCATCCCGAATCGGGCGAGCTCTGGGGCAATTTTCCGCAGACGTACTCGCTCGTCGGGCTCATCAATACCGCGATGCGACTGTCGCGAAGCTGGGAGAGCATGCTCTAGCCATGGGAAGGCTCGTCGTCATTTCGAATCGTGTCGCGCTGCCGAAGGAAACGCGCGCGGGCGGGCTCGCTTCCGCTCTGCGCGGCGCGATCGCCGAGCGCGGCGGTCTCTGGATCGGCTGGAGCGGACGCGTCGTCGACGACGACAGCAAGCGCGGGCTGCACACCGAGCGTTCCGGCAACATCGAGTACGCGCTGCTCGACCTGACGCGCAGCGAATACGAGCATTTCTACCTCGGCTTCTCGAATCGCACGCTGTGGCCGCTGCTGCACTTCCGTCCTTCGCTGCTCGAATACAAGCGCGCGGATTTCGAAGGCTATCGCGCGGTCAACAGGCTCTTCGCCGAGCACGTCGCGCGTTTCGTCGGCGACGACGATCTCGTCTGGGTGCACGACTATCATCTGATCCCGCTCGCCGATGAGCTGCGCAGGCTCGGCGTCGGTGCGCGGATCGGCTTCTTCCTGCACATTCCGCTGCCCGCCGCGGCGTTGCTGACGCTGTTGCCGCATCACGAACATCTCTTTCCGCTGTTCGGCGCGTACGACCTGATCGGTCTTCAGAACCGTCGCGATCGCGACGCGCTGCTCGAATACTTTCGCACCGAGATGCAGGCGAAGACGCGCGTCAATGGCGACGTCGAGCTCAAGGGCGGCAGGCGCCTTCGCGTCTGCGCGTTCCCGGTCGCGATCGACACGCGCGAGATCGCACGCCAGGCGCAGCGAGCGGCCGGCAGCGCCGCAACGCAGCGGCTGATCCGTAGCCTCGAGCACCGTGCGCTCGCGATCGGCGTCGATCGGCTCGACTATTCGAAGGGTATTCCGCAGCGCTTCGAGGCGTTCGCGCATTTCCTCTCGCAGCATCCGGAATGGCGCTCGCGGATCTCGTTCCTGCAGATCGCGCCGCCGTCTCGCGAAGAAGTGCCGGAGTATCGCGAGCTGCGTTCGCGTCTGGAGCGCCTCGCCGGAGCGACGAACGGCCGCTACGCCGAGCCCGACTGGATGCCGATCCGCTACGTCAACCGGAGTTTCAACCAGGCGACGCTGGCGGGTTTCTACCGCGTCGCCGATATCGGGGTCGTGACGCCGCTCCGCGACGGCATGAACCTCGTCGCGAAGGAATATGTCGCGGCGCAGGACCCGGACGACCCGGGCGTGCTGATCCTGTCGAGCTTCGCCGGCGCGGCCGACGAGCTCAAGCAGGCGATCATCATCAACCCGTTCGATTCGGACGACATCGCGGAAAGTCTCGTCGCGGCGCTCAGCATGCCGCTCGCCGAGCGGCGCGAGCGCTGGCGCGCGATGTTCGACTACCTCGACCGCAACGACATCGCCGCGTGGCGCACGCGCTATCTCGATGCGCTGACCGACGACGCGCCGCGCGCAGCGGCCTAAAAAAAAGCGGGAGCGCGGCGTCCTGCCGCCTCCCGCATCTGCCGATTCGATCCGTCCCTGGATCACCGGGCCGGCGTCAGGGGCGCCGCCGGCTCTCAAGCGATCAGAACTTCACGGTGACGCGTCCGAAGTAGTAGCGGCCCATCAGGTCGAAGTTGGCCGGATCGGTGTTCGCGTTGTTCGTGTTGTTCGCGTAGAGGAACGGCGGCTGCTTGTCGCCGACGTTGTTGACGCCGACGTCGAACCGCGTGTTCCACGCTTCGAGGTTGTAGCCGAACGAGATGTCGTGATAGACGGTCGCGCCGAAGTCGTAGAAGAGGCCGTGGATCGAGCAGTAGTCGCCGTAGTAGCACGTGCCCGCCGGGAACACGTCCTGCGAAGGCGACGGCGAACCCATGCGGAACCGCCCGATATAGCGCATGCGCCACGACGCGTCGAAGCTTCCCAACTGCCAGTTCACCGCGCTCTGCGCACGCCAGCGCGGATAGAGGCAGACGCCGCCGGAGCCGACACCGGTCGCGCACGCGGCCGCTTGCGACGAGCCGAACGTCAGGAAGTGGCCGGCGTAGTGATAGACCGTGTTGGCCGGCGTGCCGGGCGCGGTCGAGACGTCGTACTTTTCGAGGTACGTCGCATTGAACTGGATGTTGAAGCGCCCGAACGAGAACTCCGGCAGCCGGTAGTTGAAGTTGACGTCGACACCTTTCACGTCGACGCGGCCGAGGTTCGCGGTCGGCTCGAGCATCGTCAGGATCTGGCCCTGGTTCACGCCGGAAGCCGTGCGCGTGAACATGTTGCAGAAGATCAGCTGGCCCGCGGCGCATAGATCGATGACGCTCTGCGCGCCGACGTTCGTGATGATGTCGTTGAGGTAGAGGCGCCAGTAGTCCGCGCTCACCGAGAGACCATCGATGAAGTGCGGATCGTAGACGACGCCCCAGTCGAACGACTTGCCAAGCTCGGGTCCGAGCGGGAAGCCCGCGAACTCCGAACCCGACGCGACCGCGTTGATCTGCACGCCCTGCGAGACGGAATGGTTGCGGAACGAGCCGTCGGTCGGCACGTTCGTGCACGCAGGATTCGGCGGATTGCCGGTGTAGCCGTCGCACGGATCGTGCGAAAGCCGCGGCGCATCGTTGACTGCCGCGCCGAAGAGGTTCAGCACGGTCGGCGCGCGAAACACCTGGGATACCGTGCCGCGCAACAAGAGGTCCTCGATCGGACGCCATTCGAGCGCGACCTTCGTGTTGTTCGTCGAGCCGAAGTTGTTGTACTTCGAGTAGCGGTCGCCGAGCGTCAGGTTCAACGCGTGGACGAACGGAAGGTCCTTCAGGAGCGGCACGAAGAGCTCGGCGTAGTAATCCTTGACGTTGTAGCCGCCCTGCAGCGGCGAGGCGCACTGGCTGCCGAGCACGCAGTTGCCGGTCGCGGGATTGATCAGCAGCGAGGTATCGACGTTGCCGTGCGAGTATTCCTTGCGGTACGACGCGCCGACCGCGAGCTGCATCGTTCCCGCGGGCAGCTCGAAGATGCCGCCGTTCGCGTCGGCGCGCCAGACCTTTTCCTGCGTGAAGCCGCCGCTCGATGCCGCCGAGGCCGCCTGCCGCAAGACCGCAAGCGTGTTCGGATCCTCGAGATTGAAGATGTTTATCGGCGTGCAGTTGTTGATGATCGCGCCCGGCTGGCCGCAGACGACGGTGCCGGTGTCCGGGTCATAGAACGAGGGTCCCGTCGCCTGATTGAGGATCGTGAGGTTCGGCAGGCCGTATGTCGTCGTCTGCACGGTGTTGTGGCCGTAGTCCATGCCGACTTCCCAGTTCCATTGCTGGTCCTGCCAGACGGAGAACGAGCCCTTGAAACCGGTCGATAGCTGGTCGGTATTCGTGCCGAACGACACGCGGCGGTTGCCGAGCACGGCGAAGCGCGAGCGGTAGTCGAGCTCCGTGCGGCTGAACTCGACGCCGAACGGGTTGTAGTAGCTGTCGGCCGAGATGATGCCGCCGTACGGCGAGCCGTAGACCGACGGCGCGAGCTGGAACGCCGACGAGGTCTTGTTGTGCATCACCGACGCATATACCTCGACCGTGTCGGTCAGCTTGTAGTTGCCGTTGAGGAAGAGGCCTGTGCGTTCCTGCGGCGTCATGATCAGGTTGACGGTCGCGAAGTTGTACTTGTCGCTCGGCGCGGCCGGGCTCCCGTTGTTGACGTAGCAGCGGTAGTCGTTCGCGATGTCCTGGCCGCTGTGGCCCGCGATGCGCGCGAGGAAGCCCGTGTTGCAGTCCGGGAAAAGGTCCGCGAACTCGTCCGGTATCTGCAGGTGGCCGAACGGCGAGGACGTCGAGCCGCCGACGCTCGCGGTCGGCGGATGGCCGTGGTACGGACCCGCGCCGTTCGTGCCGTACAGCGACACCGAGTTCTTCGAGAAGTCGCGGTGCCCCGCGAGCACCTGGCCGGTCTTGTTGTAGCTGATGCCGGCCATGATCGAACCCTTGTCCGAGCTCTGGCCGAACGTGAACTGGTAACCCTTGCTCTCGCCGTCGTCGCGATCGGAGATGCCGTAGTTCACTGAGAACTCGGCGCCCTGGTAATCCGAACGCAGGATGAAGTTGACGACGCCCGCGACCGCATCGGAGCCGTACACCGAGGACGCGCCGTCGGTCAGGACTTCGATGCGCTCGATCATGTTCGCCGGGATCGCATTCGGATCACCGGAGAGATAACGGTGGCCGTTGATCAGCACGAGCGTGCGCGGCGAGCCGAGACCGCGCAGGCCGATCGACGAGGCACCCGAGCCGCCGCCGTTGTTGATCTGCGGATTGATGTTCGGACCCGTGACCGCGGGCAGCTGCTGCACGAGATCGCCGAGCGTCAGCTTGCCGGTGCGCTGGATCGCGGCGCGGTCGATCGTGATGACCGGGTTCGACGTTTCGATGTCGACGCGGCGGATGTTCGAGCCCGTGACCGTGATCGTCTCGAGCTGCTGGTTGCTGTTCTGGTCCTGCGGCGCATCCTGCGCGAACGCCGGCGCGGCGAGGAGGCCGAGCGCGGCGAGTGCGGTGGTACGGATCGGGCTCGAGGGCGCGCGCGCGAAGCCGGGCGCGACGAGCGCCCCCCTGATCGCCTCTCGGAGCAGTGTGTGTCGCATTGGATTTTCTCCTGTTCTCGGATAGTCACCCGTGCCGAAAGTCAACAGGCCGGGTTGATCGAACATTAGGAAAATGTGAATCGCTTCCCTTGGCCTGTTCTTGCAGCAGTGGTTGCCGAAATCACGAAGCCGCTGGCGTCGTCACGCGACCGACGTCACGCATGGCCTTCGCGGACGCGCGTGCGCTCAGGCCGCTGCGAGGCCTGGCGCACGCGCGCACTCGCGAAGATCGGTCGCCGTGATGCCGAAGCGGCGCTTGAACGAGCGCGAGAACGCGCACCGATTCTCGAAACCGCTCGCGCGCGCGATCTCGGTGATCGCGAGCGCGCTTTCGTTGATCAGCCGATGCGCGCGGCCGAGCCGCTGCTCGACGAGCACCGCGTGCGGCGTCTCGCCGTAGACGGTCGAGAACGCGCGGATGAAATGGCACGGCGAATAGCTCGCCATGCGCGCGAAGCCCGCGATGTCGAGGTCGAGATGGCAGCTCGACGCCATGTAGTTGCGCACGCGCTGCAGACGCAGGAACACGCTGCGCCGCTGTGCGAGCGTGCGGCCGGGGCAGCGCGCGATCAGCGGCGAGAACTCCGCCTGGAGATCCATGATCAGCGATGCGAACGCCGAGGCAGCCGCGAACGCGAAAGAAGGATCGCCGAGGCGCGCATCGAGACCGATGCGCGCGAGCCGCACGACCGCGCGACGAAGGCCGCGATCGGCAGGGTGCAGCGAAGGCACGAGCAGCGGATCGGGCGCCGATTCCGGCACTTCGCCCGCGAGCTGGTGCCAGATCGACGCCGGCGCGAACACCGCGACCCAGAGCGCCGTGCCGCGCCCGATCACCTGCAGCCGCTGGCCCGATTCCGCGATCAGCACCTCGCCGCTTTCGAGCACGCGCGCCTGCTCACCGTCGGACACCTGCACGCGGCCGCGCAACGGGACGACGATCGTCGCCGGCAGCGCGTGGCCATGCAGGACGCAACCGCGTCCGTAGCCGACCAGAACCCTGAGGCTGTTCTCGGCGCGGCGGTCGACCTCATCCGCGCTCCAGTCCAGCCGTCCGCCGTTGACCAACCGCTCGCATTCGACGTGCATATCGATCGCCTCCCGCTTGGACGACCGCATGGTCTCGCCGATGTTAAAACCGAGTCAGGAAGATCGAACGAAAATTTGACGACGACAAGCTTCGTAATGACGAAGAACTTCCGAACATCGTGCCGAAGATTCGCTTCGTCGCTGCGGCTCGTCGCAATGCATGTGAGACGAGTGATATCAGTGCAACGCAAGGCGTCAGGCGCGGCATTTTGGTTGCGCAGGTTTGGCTTCAACCTTTGAGCGGAGGCGCAGGCTCGCCCTCACCTAGCCCTCTCCCGCGAGCGGGAGAGGGGATAAAGCAGCGCGACTGGAGAAATCAGCTCTTCCGCTTCTGCGGCAGGGACTGCCGCGCTCTTCGCTCTTCCCGGGTCCCTCTCGGCCGCGGCGAGCAGGCGGAGGACTAGCCGCGCGCAGCGCGGGCACGCGCAGGGATGCGCGTGCGTTTGCGCAGGGCACACGGAGGTGCCCTAAGCAAACCCCGTAGCCTGCTCGCGAAGTCACGCGGGCATGGATGCCCGCGTGACCGCGGCCGCGAGGGTGTCCTTTTCTTTGGTGACTTTCTTTTGGACAAGCAAAAGAAAGTCACCAGCCGCCAGGGATGGCGGATGAAAAGCACACGGACGTGAGCCGATTTTCGCGAAAACCCAGCAAAAACCCGCAGCGTTGTACGAGCGTGCCCTCACCCTACCCTCTCCCGCGAGCGGGAGAGGGGAAAAAACGCTACCCAGCCCCTTCGTGGGTGAGCGTCACCGCACCCACATCCGTGTCCTCACCGGCAACGCGAACAATGACAATCTCCCGCCGATCATGCGACACACTGAAATTGAAATCCGCAACCGAATCGGGAATCGAAGCGACGACCGCATCGTCACCGCTGACCGGATCGAGATCATGCACCCGACTCGGCCCCTTCGCCTTCGCCTCGATATAGAACACATGCCCGCCGAGCACGAGCCACCCATCGAGATGCGCCGGATTGATACGCCGCGTGACGAGCGTCTCGTTGCCCGATTTCTGGTCGACCTTGAATAGCCCCGCCTCCGACACTTTCGTGAAATAGACCGTCGCATCGGTCCGGTCGTAATCGATGCGCGCCACGTCGCGCGCCAGCACCAGGCGCGAAGTCTCGGTCCCGTTCTCGTTCTCGAACTGGATCAGCTCGCGTCCCTCGCCGCTGCCGCCGACGACCGCGACGTAGCTCCCGGGCCGCGGCCCGTACACGCCGTAGCGGATGTCCTCGTCCGGCGCGGTCAGCACGCGCCGCGTCCGCGTTGCGAGGTCGATTTCGATCAGGCTCCCGATCGCCGTGCCGCGCGCGGTGATCAGGATGCGCTCGCCGTCGGGACGCCAGACCGGATAGCGCAGCGTCGGCTCGTTGCTCTCGATCAGCGCCGAAGTCTCGCCGCTCGCGGGATCGGTGAGCCAGAGCTGCTGCGTGCCGCTGCGGTCCGAGACGAATGCGATGCGGTCGTCGACCGGCGAGAACGTCGGCGCACCATCGTTGCCGGTCGACGGCACGAGCGCGCGCGGCTCGGACTCCGCATCGCCGCTGCCGAGCGGCACCGTCGCGAGCTGCGTGCGCAGGCGCGGAATCTCGTAGACGACCGTGTCGGTCCCTCGCGCGGCGCTCGGATACTCGGCCGGCTGCACGCCGAGCGGTTCGATGCGCCCGTTGTCGATCGATACCGTATAGAGCTCCTGCGGCCCTTCGTGGCTCGAGGAGAACACGAGCGCGCTGCCGTCGCGCGTCCAGTCGAAGCCGCGCATGCGGCTCGCAAGATGCGTGAGCTGCCGCACTTCGCCGCCGATCGCATCGACGACGAAGAGATCGCTGTACGGGCTCGCGCCGCGGCGGAACGCGATGAGCTTGCCGTCGGGCGAATAGCGCGCGTCGAGGTCAAGGTCCGTGTTGTCGTGATCGTACGGAATGCGGTCGAGCGCGCTGCCGTCGATCGGCACGAGCGTGATCGCCATGTCGGTCGCGGTCGCGCTCGAGGGGCGCGTGCTGATCAGGCTGCGTCCGTCGGGCGTCCACGAAAAGTAGGTGACCGACGCGACGACGCAGCGGTCGATCAGCCGCTCGGAGCCGCCCAGCGCCGAGGCGAGCAGGATGCTGCACTCGTCGCTGTCCTGTCGCGCGAATGCGATCGAGGCGCCGTCGGGCGACCACACCGGAAAGAACTCGTTGCCGGCGACTCCATCGGTCACGTCGATCAGGCGCGATTGCGACAGCGAGCGCTGCACGATGCGCGACAGGTGCCGCACCGGATCGACGATCGAATACGCGACGCGCGTGCCGTCCGGAGAAATGCGCGGATAGCGTTCCGGCCCGGTATCGGCGGTGACGGTGCGCTGCGCGCTCGCGTGCCAGCGCGGCTTGAGCTCGGCGCTCGCGCCCTGCTCCCGGCGAAGGCCGAGCGCGAGGACCGCGATCGTCGCGACTGCGGCCGCGCCGAAGATCCAGCGTCTCGCGCGATGCGGGCGCGCGGCGCCGGCGCGCGCGGGCTTCGCATCGTCGGCGTGCGCGCCGTTCGCGAATGCGGCCGCGGTCGAATCGTCGATGAAACGCGCCGGCGCAACGAGACGGTAACCGAGCCGCGGCAGCGTCTCGACGAAGCGCGGCGCGTGCAGGTCGTCGCCGAGCAGGCGCCGGAGATCCTTGACGGCTTGCGTCAGCACGTCCGGCGTCGGACAGGTGCCTTTCCAGACTTCGTTGAGGAGCTCGTCGCGACTCAGCGTGCGGCCCGCCGCGCGCACGAGCTGCAGCAGCACCGCGGCAGCCTTCGGTGTCAGCCGCGGACCTCCGGGGCTCGTGACGAGACGCAGCGTATCGACGTCGACGACATGCTCGCCGACCGCGAGAAACCGCGTCTCTTCCGACCGGATGCGAAAGGCTGCATTCATGCCCGTGGCCTGACCGCCTATCAACATACGAAATCGATCGTAATAAATGTTGCGGAGGCAAGCAAGTTCGGCAAACCGAAGCGGTGCATTCCGGCGTCACCGTTCGCATGCCCCTGGTGCGCCATCCTCTACTCAGGCGACGGCGCAGCGGTGCGCCGGGACGTCGCGGCTGCGCCAAGCCGGGGCGCCGGCACGCCGAAACGAGACCGCAGCGGGCCCGGCGGCAGCGGTCCCGAAAGAGCTATCGCGTTGCAGCTTGCCTCGCCGTCCGCCGCTGACTAGCCTCCGGGGCACTTTCCGGGGGGAGCTCCATGCGTTCGATCCGTGTTGCGCTGACCGCGGCGATCCTTGCCGCGCTGACGATGCCGCTCCTCGCGGCGGCGCCGAAGAACGAGAAAACGAAGGCGCCGACTCCGGCCGACGTGCACGCGTTCGTCGGCGCGATGAACACCGAATACAAGCAGCGCTACATCGAGCCGAACGCGGCCGAGTGGGTTGCCGAGACGTACATCACCGACGACACCGAGATGCTGACCGCGCGCGCGAACGAGCGCTGGCTGCAGTGGCTCTCGACCGAGATCGACAAGGCGGCGCCGTACGTGAACGTCGCCGGCACCGATGCCAGGGATGCACGCGCGCTGTATCTCCTGAAGCTGCAGACCGCGATGCCGGCGCCGAAGAATCCGGCGCACCTGACCGAGATGACGACGCTCGGCTCGAAGCTGACGGCCGCGTACGGATCGGGCAAGTACTGCAAGGATTCGAACGACGCGGCGAGCTGCAGGACGCTCGACGATCTCTCGAAGCTGATGGCCGACGATCACGACTGGGATCGCGATCTCGACGCGTGGTCCGGCTGGCATCACGTCGGACGCGGCATGCTGAAGGACTATCAGCGCTTCGTCGAGCTCCTCAACGAAGGCGCGAAGGATCTCGGCTACGACAACGTCGGCACGATGTGGCGCGCCGGCTACGACATGTCGCCGGACGAGTTCGCGAAGACGACCGACAAGCTCTGGGCGGAGGTCGCGCCGCTCTACGGCGATCTGCAGTGCTACGCACGCGGCAAGCTCGCCGCGAAGTACGGCGATCGCATGCCGAAGGACGGCACGATCCCGGCGCACGTGACCGGCAACATGTGGGCGCAGAGCTGGGAGAACATTTTCCCGCTGCTGGAGCCCTATCCCGGTGCCGGCAGCCTCGACGTCAACCAGCGGCTCGAGGCAGAGCGCAAGGCCGCGCTCGACGAGGCGAAGAAGGGCTTCAAGGGCACGCCCTCGCCGCTCGACGTCGCGCGGCTCGAGCGCGATGCCGACCTTCGCAACGCGGAGGCGATGGTTCGCCGCTCCGAGGATTTCTACAAGTCGATCGGCTTCCCGGCGCTGCCGGCAACGTTCTACACGAAGTCGATGCTGCTGCGTCCGCGCGACCGCGACGCGCTCTGCCATCCGAGCGCGTGGCCGATGAACATGGGCGAGGACGTGCGCATCAAGATGTGCATCCGGCCGACCGAGGAAGATCAGTACACGATCTATCACGAGATGGGCCACGTCTATTACTACCTTGCGTACAAGGATCAGTGGCCGATTTTCCAGGGCGGCGCGAACGACGGCTTCCACGAAGCGATCGGCGACACGATCCGGCTCAACATCACGCCCGGCTATCTCGCCGAGATCGGTCTTGCCGGCAAAGCCGGCGCCGACGAGAAGGCTGCGTTGAACGCGCAGATGAAGCTCGCGCTCGAGAAGGTCGCGTTCCTGCCGTTCGGGCTTCTGATCGACAAATGGCGCTGGGGCGTGTTCGAGGGCTCGATCAAGCCGGATCAGTACAACGCGGCGTGGTGGCAGCTGCGCCGGAAATATCAGGGCATTTCATCGCCGGTCGCCGCGACGCCGGCCGATTTCGATCCCGGCGCGAAGAACCACGTACCGACGAACGTGCCGTACATGCGGTACTTCCTCGCCGACATCCTGCAGTTCCAGTTCTACCGCTCGCTCTGCGACGCGGCCGGACACACGGGACCGCTTTCGCAGTGCTCGATCTACGGCAACAAGGCGGCCGGCGCTAAGTACTGGAAGATGCTCGGCGAAGGCGCGAGCCAGCCGTGGCAGGACACGCTGAAGGAGCTGACCGGCAAGCCCGAGATGGACGCGAGCGCGATCATCGATTACTTCGCGCCGCTGCAGGCGTGGCTCAAGGAGCAGAACAAGGGGCAGCAGTGCGGATGGCAGTAGCGGCAAAACCCCTCACCCTCCGCTCTCTCGCGAGCGGGAGAGGGGAAAAGCCGCGCTAAACTCCGGCGACCTCAACGCAGGAACTGTCCCCATGGCCCGCTGGATCAAGCTGCCCGACAGCCGTTTCATCGATGCGAACCGCGTCGCGTACATCGGAAAGGTCGAAACGTTCCAGCGCATCGACGAGAACGGTAACGACCTTGGCCTCGGTTATGCGGTCTATATCGGCACCGATTTTCCCCGCGAGTCGCAGATTACGGTGACCGGTGGGAAGGACGAGGTGTTCGCGGTGTTGAAGCAGTTGCTGGGGAATGCGCCTGCTGACGCGGGCTAGGTTGTCGCGGGCTTGCCCTCACCCTGCCCTCTCCCGCAAGCGGGAGAGGGGAAAGAGCGCGTAATCTCTCTCGGACGTGCAGCTTTTCCCCTCTCCCGCTTGCGGGTGAGGGTAGGCCGGCAAAACGCCCCAAAAGACGCACACAAAAAAAGGGGCTGCCGAAGCAGCCCCTTTCTCATTTCCACGAAAGCGCGAACCGGATGACCGGTCCACGCCAATCGCTCAGTTCACAGTCAACGTCACGTCATCGAGCACGAACGACGTCTGCAGCGAAACGTCTTCCGTACCGGTGAACTTGATGACCACGGTCTGGCCGATGTACGGCGTCAGATTGCCCGTGTGCACGACGTAGCCGTTGGCGTGATTGAGGTTCGACCACGTCGAGAGCGTCGCGAGGACCGTGCCCGACGTGTTCGTGACCTGCACCTTCAGCGTGTCGTACGCGGTCGTCGTCGTCGTCTCGGCCGTGTCGATGTGGAGGTAGTACTGCAGCGTCGCCGACGTGCGGCCGGCCGGGATCGTCACCGTCTGCGAGGCCGTGTCGGTGTGCGAGCGGCCGTAGCCGTCCATCCACGCATCCCACGAGCCCGCGTGCGGCGGCTCGGACGAGCTGTTGTTGGCGACACCCGACGACAGCGTCCACGGCGCGCTGGCCGTGCCGCTCTCGAAGCCCGTGTTGCCGAGGAGCTGCGAGCCGCCGCCACCGCCGCTCGAGACCGTCACCGGCGCCGAGTGCGAGTTCTGCGATCCGCCGTTGTCGGTCACGGTCAGCGTCACGGTGTAGGTGCCGTTCGCCGCGTACGTGTGGCTCGGGTTCGTCGCCGTCGACGTGCCGCCGTCGCCGAACGTCCACGAGCGCGAAGCGATCGTGCCGTCGGAATCGGTCGACGTGTCGGTGAAGTTCGCCGTGAGGCCCGACGTCGTGAACGAGAAGTTCGCGACCGGCGGAACGTTGCCGCCGCCACCGCCGCCGAGATTGTTGATCGCGACGTTGAGGATCATGCTGCCGCGGCCCGACGCGAAGTCATAGCCGGGGCCCGCCGTCTCACCCGAGTTGTTGCCCGACGTGATGTCGTGGAAGTTGCTCGCCGCGAGGTTGTAGATCAGCGGCGGCGCGAAGCCGAACGACTGACCCTTCACCGCGAGGACGCGCGCCCACATGCCGGCGAAGATCGGCGCCGAAAGGCTGGTGCCGCCGACCTGCTGCGTGCCGCCGTTGACGACGATCTTCGCACCCGAGCTCGGGCTGCCCGAGAACGCGACGTCGGCGACGCCACGCTTCGTGCCGCTGACCAGCGCGTTCTGCCAGCTCGGTTTCGGCTCGAACGTCGACGGGCTGCCGCCGGTCGCGCCGTTGCCGATCGAGAGATCGTTCCAGACGACTTCGCTGTTCCACGTCGTCGTCGACGCGTCGAGGCGCGTGCCGGCGACCGCCGTCACGTACTGCGAGGCCGCGGGCCAGCTCGGCTTGATACCGCCGTCGCCGCACTCGTCCGCACCGTCGTCGCCGGTCGAGATCGAGAACGTCTGGCCCTGCGTCACGGCCTGCGCGAAGCTCTGGTCCTGTGATGCGGCCGAGCCGTCGCCTTGGGCCGACGTTTCGCACTCGCCGAGCGAGACGTTGATGATCTTCGTCGCGTTCGCGCTGACGGCCGTGTTGATGTCGGCCGTGAGGTTCACGTTCGACAGCGTCGGGATGTTGTAGAAGATGATCTTCTGCACCTGCCCGCCGCCCATGCCGACGATGTCCTGGCTGTCGAGGTTCCACTCGACGACGCCCGACGTGTCGGTGCTGGTGCCGTTCGTGTTGACGGTCTGCGTGGTCACGGTCGGAAGACCATTCTGCGACGTGAACGTGTTGAGGTCGGTGATCGTCTGCGTGATCTTGCCCTGCGTGATGATGCCGACCGGAGTCGCCGAGGCGTTCGCGACGCCCGAGCCGCCGTAGATCGACGACCACTCGGTCGGGAAATGACCGGTGACTGCATCGACCTGGTTCGGATCCTGCACGCGCGCGAACGTGTGCGCCTGATGCACGGTCTGGAGACCGAGCACCGCGAGCACGATGTTCGAAAGGCTCGCCGGAACATGCGCGTCCTCGGTGTTCGCGAACGCGTCGCGGCCATCGGCCGTGCGCACGTTCGCAAGCGTCGTCTGGAACGCGGTCTGCACGATGTCGGCGGTGCCGTCGGCCGAGACGAGCAGGCGATTCGGCGCGACGACGATGTTCTTGAAGCCGGCCTGGCTGAGATAATCGACGACCGCCTGGGCCTGTTCGGCCGTCGGCGAGTGCTGCGCGGCGAACTGACCCGGCGCCATCACGCGCTCGGCGGTGCCGGCACGCGCGGACGATGCGATGAAGCTGTTCAGCGCATCGGTGTTGCGCAGCTTCAGCGCGACCTCGATGTGGATCGGCTTGGTGAACGGCACCATGCCGTTCAACATGTCGCCGCTGCGGAACTCGGTTGCGTGCGTCGCGGTGGCGACCATCGAAGCGGCCGGAGTGGCATCAGCCGGATCGATGCTCATCAACGCAAAGCCGCCGAAGACCATGGCGGCCGCGGCGGACAGCGCGGTACGTCGCAAAATATTTCGCGATCTGTGCATTACTGACTCCCTCAGATAGATGCAACAAGTTGTGGATCGCCGAAAAGCACCACGCTGCGACGCATGACCGCATCGCCACCCAGCGCATCCTGTCGGTCCCAACAACCGACGGGTCATCGAGGTCGTCGAAGGCGCGTGCCCGAAGGCACGCGCTGCGACCTCGTGTTCGCAGCGCACTTTCACGGCGGTTGAACGCGGCGGATTCCTTGCCCAAGGAACGTCGCCGCGTCGCCGGTTCTAATCCATCGAACCTTTCGGCTTCCTTTCAGAAGCACCGCAATTTCGCAAATGCGGCAAAGTAGTTCCGAAAGATCGGAAACGCGTTCATCGGCGTGAAAACACCGTGATCACGCGGGAAACGGACTCAGCCGATGCGATCGCGCTGTCGCGCATCGGTCTTGAGGCGGAGTGCGCCGCGGCGCGGCGCGCTGCAGCGGTCAAGCGGCGGGAATGCTCACTTCTCGGTCGGCATGCCGAGCACGATCGGCTGGCCGATCGCATTCGTGCCCGCGGCGCGGATCAGCCAGTTGCCGACGAAACCCGGGATCGCGACCGGATTCGGCACGAGCCCGATGCCGCCGAGCTCCGGCGGAAGGCCGTTGTCGTCGAAGCCGGTGACCCACGAGCGTCCGGCGAACGGACCGGTGTCGGCGGTCGCCGGACGCGTCCCGATGTTCGGGCCGGGATTGGTCAGCGCGATCAGCACGTCGCCGGGTCCACTGACGACGATCGGCGTCGGCAGCGTGATCGTCGTGAAGTCGTCCGACGGCGTCGTGATCGCATACCCGAGATACGAGGCGACGAAGTTCGCGCCGTCGAGCGGCGTCGTATTGTTGTCCTGGTAGATATAGAAGTTGATGTGATCGCCCGGCGCGTTCCAGCCGGCGGTCGCGCCGAAGATCGTCGAGATCGACGTGATCGTGATCGGATAGTCGGACGGATCGGGCGTGAAGCGATTTATCCAGAACATGCCGCAGTACGACGCGCAGCCGGCCGCGACGAAGCTCGACGCGAGCGCATCGATCTGGAACGTGCAGCTGCCCTCGCGACAGACGACGCCGACGCCGTCGCCGCCGGTCGTGCCCTTGAACGCGACGTACATGTGCGCGTCGGGCGCAGCGCCGTTCGCTTCATGGAATACGACGTCGGCGAACTGCGGGCCGGCAAGCTCGGGATCGGTCGTCGCCGCAACCGCGATCGCCTGCGCGCCGCTCGCATCGAAGCTGCCGCGGAAGATCGTGTCGATGCCTTCGCCGGTGCCGTCGAACGCGAACGTCATCGGATCGACCGACACATCGACGCCCTGCGGAGCGCTCACGCTGACCGTCCACGACGATGGCCCCGGCAGCGCATCGCGCAACGTGCGCGTCCACGTGCACGGCGAAGGCGCATCGCACCCGTCGATGTCGCGAAAGCTCGGGAGATTCAGCGTCTTCGGATCGCCGCCGCTCGCGGGGTCGGCCGCGAGATAGCGCTCGTAGGTCTCGTCGAGCACGAAGCCCGCGAGCGCGGCACGCGTCAGGTCGACGCGGCCTCCGCCGACTTCGTCCGGCGTCCACTGCAGCGTCAGGTTCTCCTCGACGCCGTCCGTCGACGCCGTCAGCATCAGCGCGGACTTGACCTCGGACGGCGTCCACTCGGGATGGATCTGACGCACCAGCGCCGCCGCGCCTGCGACATGCGGCGACGACATCGAAGTGCCGCTGTAGTAGCCATAGTTGTTCTCGGCCGCGTCGAGCGCGGCGTAGATGTTGACGCCGGGCGCGGTCAGATCGGGCTTCGTCACGGTCGTCAGCACGTCGGGGCCGCGCAGGCTGAACGCGGCGAGCACGTCGCCGCGCCTAGACGCGGGCGTGAAGTCGATCGTGACCGGCGTCGGCGCGCTCGCGCCGATGAACGACACGAACGCCTGACCTTCGGCGAGCTGCATGCTGTACGCGGGCAGCGTCGACGTACCGGCGTCGATGAACACGAAGCCGTCCTGATTGTTGTAGATCAACGCGAGCTCCGCGCCGGCCGCCTGCGCGTTGTCGATCTTTTCCTCGTACGCGCAGTTGCCGCGCGCAATCAGCGCGGCCGCGCCGGCGAAATAGCCGGGCGGAAATCCGCCGTTGATCGTGCAGCCGATCGGATTCGCGGCGTACCAGCGGATCGGGAGATCGCTCATCGGCTGGCCGACGTCGAGGCCCGAGCCCGGCAGCAGCACGATGCCGCGCGTGCCGGAAGGCGGCGTGCCCGGACCCGTCGCATTGAGCGTTCCGATGCCCGATACGTTCTCGTCGTGCGTCGACGCCGCGACCGTCGCGACCCACGGCCCGACATTCGAGACGCGGCCGCCGGGATCGTTGCAGCCCGGCCGCGTGTTGCCCGCCGATGCCGCGACGAACACATCGGCGCCGAGCGCATCGAGGAACACCTCGTCGCCGTCGCTCCAGGGCGAGTCGCCCGGAGCGCTGCCGCAGACCGGTCCGATCGAGAAATTCATGACGTCGACGCGATCGGCGATCGCGTTCTCGACGCCGGCGACGATCGCGGCATCGGTGCAGCCCGTGATCGGGCAGACCTTGTACGTGCGCACGTGCGCGCACGGCGCGACACCCGAGATGTACGTGTGCGGCGGCGGGATCGACGGCGGCGGGTTCGCGTCCGCGCCGACGACATTGCCGGCCGCGGTGCTCGCCGTGTGCACGCCGTGACCGTTGCCGGGCTCGGCCTCGGGATCGTCGCCGTTGCAGACGCCCGCGGCGTCGGTCGACGAGCAGTCGACGGCGCTGAGGAGCTTCGGATCGGCTGCGCTGAAACCGCATTCCGGATCGTTCGCGAACGAGGGATGCGTCGCGTTCGCGCCGGTGTCGACGACACCGACGACGACACCGGACCCGCGCGTGCCGGTGCCGCCCGGCACCGACGCGCCGCTCCATACGGAATCGGCGCCGATGAACTCGGGCCCGCGATACGTATCGAGCGCGAACGCGCGCGACGCGCGCACGGACGCGACGCCGGGCAAGCGCGCGACGCGCTTCGCCTCGTCGGCCGTCAGCGTCGCCGCAATGCCGTTCATCGTGATCGCGTAGTGATGAGTGACCGCGAGCGGATGGCCTAGCGTCTGCGCGATCGTCGCGATGTGCGCGGTGCGGCGGTCGGCGAGATAGGCCTCGTACGCGCGCGCGGCGGCCGAGCGCGTGTCGAGCTTGCGCGATTGCGCGGACGCGATTGCGGTCGCCGCAATGCCCTGCGTACCGCCGGAATAATGCGCGATGCCGGGCTCGACGAAACGGACGATGAAAGTCGCCGGCTGCTGCGGATCGCCGACGCTTGCGGGCACGACATCGAGTGCCGCGGGCGCTTCGCTTCTCGCGATGCCGGTGCCGAGCAGCGCGGCGGCGATCGCGGCGACGAGCGCCGTGTTGCGAAACGGTTCTCTCATGCTCCGGTTGCCCCGTGATCCGCCACGACTTACGCGGCAGGACCGCGCGAACGGACACTAGATTACGCCAGCTCTCGCGGGCGCGTCGCGCCTGAACAAAAAAAGAGGCGGGGTTTCCCCCGCCTCCGTGAACGCTTCGAATCGCAATCGTCGCTTACGGCGACCCTTGGACGGCCACGTAGATATGCGTATCGGGCGCGAGGCCGTTCGCCTCGTGGAACACGATCTCGACGAACGTGATCGCGGTCAGCGTCGTCGTCGGCGTCGCCGTGATCGTGATCGTCTGCGTCTCGGGCAGCGGCGTCACGGCCGTGCCGTCGAAGCCGTCGGCGAAGACGCGCTCGTTGCCGCCGCCCGTGAACGCGAACGTCGGCGGATCGACCGTGACATCGACGCCGGGCTGGTTGTTCACGGTGATCTGCCACGTCGCCGGATCGCCGAGCGTGTTGCGGACCGTACGCGTCCAGTCGCACGAGCCCGTGCAGGCTACGTTGCGCGCGCTCGCCATGTTCAGCGTCGTCGGATCGCCGCCCTGGCCCGGATCGGCCGCGAGATAGTTCTCGTAGGTCTCGTTCATCACGAAGCCGACGAGTGCTGCCTTGGTCAACTCGAGGCGACCCGAGCCGACGTCATCCGGCGTCCACGGCGTCGTGCCGTTCTCTTCGTAGCCCTGCGTGAACGCGCTCAGCATCAGCGCCGACTTCACTTCCGACGGAGTCCAGTCCGGATGCACGGCACGCAGCAGCGCGCCCGAGCCCGCCGTGTGCGGCGTCGACATCGAGGTGCCGCTGAGATAGCCGTAGCCGCCGGTCGTCGCGTTGTCGAGCGCGGCGTAGATGTTCACGCCGGGACCGGTGATGTCCGGCTTCGTGACCGTCTCCAGCACGTCGGGACCGCGGAAGCTGAAGCCCGCGAGCACGTCGCCCTGGATGTGCGCCGGCGAGAAATCGACCGTCGTCGGCGTCGGGTCGTTCGCGTCCATGAACGTCTCGAGATTCTGGCCGTCCACCTGCAGGATGCTGTAGGCCGGAAGGCCCGCGGCACCGACCGACATGTTCACGACGCCGGTCGTGTTGTTGTAGATGATCGCGACGAGCGCGCCGGCCGCCTCGGCGTTGTTGATCTTCTCCTCGAACGTGCAGGTGCCGCGCGAGATCAGCGCGATCGCGCCGTCGAAGTAGCCCGGCGGGAAGCCGCCGTCCGCGGTGCAGCCGATTTCGTTCGTGGCGTAGTGGCGGATCGGCGTGTCCGTCAGCGCCGTGCCCGGATTGACGCCCGTGCCCGGGGTCAGGTTGATGTTCTGCGTGTTCGGCGGCGGCGAGCCGGGGCCGGTCGTGTTGAGCAGGCCCGAACCCGAGACGTTCTGATCGTGCGTCGATGCCGCGACCGTCGTCACCCACGGGCTGATGTTCGCGACCTTGCCGGTCGGATCGGAGCAGTTCGCGCGCGTGTTGCCGGCCGAGGCCGCGACGAATACGTCGGCGTGCAGCGCATCGAGCCAGATCTCGTCGCCGTCCGCCCACGGCGAATCGCCGGGCGTGCTGCCGCAGGTCGGCCCGATCGAGAAGTTCGCGACGTCGACCTGATCGATGATCGCGTTCTCGATCCCGGCCGTGATCGCGGCGTCGCTGCAGCCCGCGATCGGACAGACCTTGTACGTGCGAAGCTGCGCGCACTGCGCGACGCCGGACATGAACGTGTTCGGCGGCGGAATGACCGGCGGCGGGTTCGCGGTGCCGTCGACCTTGTTGCCGGCCGCCGTGCTCGCGGTGTGCACGCCGTGGCCGTTGGTGTCGTCGGCTTCCGGATTCGGGCCGTTGCAGAGACCGTTGCCGTCCGTCGTCGTGCAGTCGACCGCGCTCAGGAGCTTGTGGTTGTTCGCGTCGAAGCCGCAGGTCGGATCGTCCGCGAACGAGGGATGCGTCGAGTTGATGCCCGTGTCGATGTCGCCGACGACGACGCCTTCGCCGCGCGTCGAAATGTTGCCCGGCGTTGCGTTGCCGTCCCAGATCGATGCGGCGCCGATGTACTCGGGACCACGATATGTCGTGAGCTCGAACGAGCGCGCCTGCCGCACCGATTCGACGCCCGGCAGCTGCGCGATGCGCGCGGCTTCGGCCGCCGAGAGCGTCGTCGCGATGCCGTTCATCGTGATCGCGTAAACGTGCGAGACCGCGGGCTCGCGGCCGAGCGACTGCGCGATCGCGGCGATGTGACTCTCGCGTTGCGAGCGCAGATAACCCTGATATGCCGTCGCGGCCGGCGAGCGCACGTCGAGCTTGCGCTGCCCGCTTGTCTTGGGCGCCGTCGCGTTCAAGCCCTGCGTGCCGCCCGCGTAGTGCAGGAGGCCGGGTTCGGCAAAGCGGATGATGTAGCTCTGCTGCGCGCTCGATTGCGTTTCTTTCGCCGCCGCGCCGCCGCCGGCTGATGCGGCCGGCGCGTGAGGCGCGAACGTCGCGCCGATCAATGCTATGCCGATGGCTGAAGCCAATGTCGTAGTGCGAAACGAGTTCCCCATGTCACGCGATCTCCGTCGAGGTTTTTTGCGGATGCACGAAACGCGTGCCCCATTGCGGCGGCACGAATGCAGGCGGTCGAGATTGGACCGGACTCCCCAAGAATCTGCGTCCGGACAGCAACCGGACACCCTGAATTTAGGAGACGCGGGCTTTAACGCCCTCCGCCTCGAGGCGGATCATCGCAGAAAATCAGCGGAAAAAACGCTCGACATCCGCCAGCAGGCGCGTGCGCGGGAGGGGCGGCAAGCTTGTCAAAAATAGCTTCCCGTAGGCCCGGGAGGTCAGCCGCGGATCGCAGAGCACGAGCACGCCGCGATCGTGCACGTCGCGGATCAGCCGGCCGGCGCCCTGCTTCAGCGCGATCACGGCGGCCGGGATCTGCCAGTCGGTGAACGGATTGCCGCCGGCTTCGCGGAGCGCATCGAGCCGCGCGACCAGCACCGGATCGTCCGGCGCCGCGAACGGCAGCTTGTCGATGACGACGACGCTGAGCGCCTCGCCGGCGACGTCGACGCCCTCCCAGAAGCTCGCAGCGCCGAGCAGCACGCCGTTGCCCGACGCACGGAACTCGGTCAGCAGCCGATGCCGCGGCGCGGTGCCCTGCACGAACAGCGGGAACGCGACGCGCTGCGGCAGGATCTCGGCCGCACGTCGCAGCGCGCGATGCGACGTGAAAAGAAGGAACGCGCGGCCGCGCGACGCTTCGAGCACCGGCAGCACCGCATCGAGCACGCGCTCGACGTAATCCGGCATCGCGGGATCGGGCAAGCCCTGCGGCAGATACGCGAGCGCCTGCCGCGAATATTCGAACGGGCTTTCGAGCGAGAGCGTCACCGGATCCGAGAGCCCGAGCTGGCGCGCGAAATGCTCGAAGCGGCCCGCGACCGACAGCGTCGCCGACGTGAAGATCCACGCCGCGTGACTCTGCGCACGCATCTCGCGAAGCGGCTCTGAGAGATCGAGCGGTGTCGCGTGGAACGAAAAGCCGTGCGCGCTGAGCTCGTACCAGTGCACCGCTTCGCGATCGTGCGAATCGCAGACTTCGGCGAGGCGCCCGGCCTGCATCTGCGCGCGCTCGTGCACGCTCGCGAGGCCGCGGCTCCGCTCCGCGTGCCTGCCGAGCGTCTCGGTGAGGAACGCAAGCGCCTCGCGAAGCGCGGCGATTTCGCGATCGACGTTCGCATCGCTCTCGATCTGCGCCATCGCGCCTTTCACCGGAAACCGGTCGAGAGCGAGGCGCAGGCGTTTGACCGCCCAGTTCAGCGCATCGACCGGCACCTGCAGCAGCGCGAGCGCGCCGGCGACACCGGCGCATTCGCTGAGCGTATCGCCGGCGAGCTCGGTCAGCTGCCGCGCCGACAGCGACACCGAGAAGAACTGGCCCGCGAGCTCCGGAATCTGGTGCGCCTCGTCGAGGATGAACGCGTGCGCGCCGGGCAAAATCTCGCCGAAGCCTTCCTGCTTGATCGCAAGATCGGCGAACAGCAGATGGTGATTGACGACGACGATGTCGGCCTCTTGCGCCGCGCGGCGTGCCTTGACGACGAAGCAGTCGTTGAAGAGAGGACACTCGGCGCCGAGACAGTTCTCGGTCGTCGACGTGACGCGCGGCCAGAGCGGCGAGTCTTCCGGAATGTCGGCGAGCTCGGCGCGATCGCCCGAGCGCGAGCGCGCCGACCACGCGCGAATCGTTTCGAGATCGGCGACCTGCTCGCGGCTCGCGAAGCGGCCTTCGGTGCGCGCCTGATCGAGCCGGTGCAGGCAAAGATAATTCGCGCGGCCCTTCAGCAACGCGGCCGACACGCGCGCCCCGAGCACGTTGCGCACCTGCGGCAGATCGCGATGGAAGAGCTGATCCTGCAGCGTCTTCGTGCCGGTCGAGATGATGACGCGCTTACCCGACGTCAGCGCCGGCACGAGATACGCGAACGTCTTGCCGGTGCCGGTGCCCGCTTCGGCAATCAGCATCTGCCGATCGGCGATCGCGGCTTCGACCGCTTCGGCCATCGCCTGCTGCGATGCGCGCGGCGCGAAGCCGGGCACTTCGCGCGCGAACGGACCTTCCGGGCCGAGGAGGTCGGCTGCAGCGCCCGAGTCGCTCACATCCGCACGGGCGGCGCGACGCGGCACTCCTTCAGCCGCTGCTTGGCCTGCGCGACCGTCGCAGCATCGTTCATCGCGAGCCGCGCCTCGACGACGGTCTGCCAGTTGCGGGCGCAGAGGCTGCCGACCTTCGGCCCGAGCGTGAAGCTCTTGATCGCGATCGCCTCGGCCTCCTTCCAGTGGCCGCGCAGGATCTCGACCTCGGCCTGGTATTGCAGGATGTCCGGCGCATCGGGCGCGAGCTTCAGCGCGCTCGCGGTCGCATCGGCCGCGCCGTCGAAGTTCTTCGCGGTTTCGGCCGCGTGTGCCTGATTGAGATAGCCCTCGATCGCGGGATCGCGAAGCGGCTGCACCTGCACGGACGAATCCTTGCCCATGTTCATGCCGGCCGCGCGGATCGCGCCGACGGCATCGTGATCGAGGACGGGCGCGGGCTTCGTCGAGGCCTGCGAGGGTGCGCTCGGCTGCGTGCAGGCGGCGAGCGAAAGAACGCTCGCGGTCGCGAGCAGGAGGAAACGTGTGTTCATGCGTACGGCGACTTCATTGCAAACATCGGAGACTGCGAAAAATACCTCATCTTCTTGAAATACCCTACCCGACTCTCGTCGTCCCCGCGAAAGCGGGGACCTAGCGACTTTGATCCAGCGCCAAGAAGGCACTGGGTCCCCGCTTTCGCGGGGACGACGGTGCTTTACTGACCCTGCGTGGTCTGCTGCGGTTCCGCCCCGTCGCCGCGGAACCAGTTCTTCAACTGATCGAGCGGACAATGCGTCTCCTCCGACGGCGCATAACCCGCAACGAATGGCAGCTCGCGCGCGCCAGTGCACGCCGCATCGGTCCGCTTGCCCGATTCGGTATCGACGTACGCGCTCTCGATACCGTCCTTCGGCACGGTCAGCGGCGCTGCCGGCATGCGCTTCATGAGCTCGATCCAGACGCGCAGCCCGCCGGTCGCGCCCATCAGGCCCGTCGGCTTGTTGTCGTCGCGCCCGACCCACGCGACCGCGAGCTGCGAGCCCGTGAATCCCGCGAACCACGAATCGCGCTGCGTGTCGCTCGTGCCGGTCTTGCCGGCTGCGCGGAGGCCGATCAATCCAGACTCCGCAATCGAATGCGCCGTGCCGCTGATCGCGACCTGCTGCATCGCGTACGTGACGAGCCGTGTCGCCTGCACGTAATCGCCCGCGCCGGGCTTGACGCCGTAGCGCGTCAGCGGCCGGCCTTTCGCGTCGAGCACGCCGCGCACGGCGGTCAGCGGCAGCGCGTGGCCGTCCGCGGCGAGATATTGATAGAGCTGCGCGACATCGTACGGGCTGAGGTCGACCGCGCCGAGCAACAGCGACGGATTCGGATTGATCTCGCGCCCGAGCCCGAACGATTTCAGGAACCCGCGCACGCGATCGACGCCGACACGCATGCCGAGATGCACGGTCGCGAGATTCCAGCTGTGCACGAGCGCATCGATCAGCATGACGTTGCCGTGCGTCTCGTGATCGTCGTTCTGCGGCTGCCAGCGCCCGCCGTTCGGTTGCGGCAGATCGATCGTCGAATCCTCGATCAGCGTCGCTAGCGAATAGCGCTGCGGCTGCGCGAGCGCGACGAGATAGACGAACGGCTTGACCAGCGAGCCGATCGGCCGCAGCGCATCGAGCGCGCGATTGAATCCCGGCTCGTCGGGATCGCGGCTGCCGATCATCGCCTCGACCTCGCCGTCCTTTGCGCCGGTCACGACGAGCGCCGCATCGACCGCCGCGCCGCGCTTGCCAAGCGCGGTCAGCGCCTTGTCGATCGCGTCCTCGCCGAGCGTCTGCACCGACGGCGCGAGCGTCGTCATGATCGAGAGGCCGGCGCTGTTGAGCTCAGCGTCGGGATAATCCTTCTGGATCTGCCGGCGTACGAGATCCATGAATGCCGGGAAGCGATCGCGCGGCAGCTGCGCGTTTGCCGCAGTGCCGAGCGGCTGCTTCACGGCGGACGCGTACGTCGCATCGTCGATCAGGCCGGTGTCGCGCAACTGCGCGAGCACGACATTGCGCCGCCCGAGCGCGCGATCGGGATTGCGGCGCGGATCGTAGAAGCTCGGCCCCTGCACCATGCCGACGAGCAGCGCGATATCGGCCGGACCAAGCGCGCGCAGATCGCGCCCGAAATAGAACTCGCTCGCGGCCGCGAAGCCGTGCACTGCCTGCCCGCCCTGCTGGCCGAGAAAAACTTCGTTGACGTACGTTTCGAGAATGCGCTGCTTGCCGTAGCGGAATTCGATGATCAGCGCGAGCAGCGCCTCGTTGAGCTTGCGCGTCAACGTCTGCCCGCGATCGAGGAAGAGGTTCTTGACCAGCTGCTGCGTCAGCGTCGAGCCGCCCTGCACGACGTGGCCCGCGATGAGATTCGCCCACGCGGCGCGCAGGATCGCGACCGAATCGACGCCGTGGTGATGCTTGAAATCGCGATCCTCGACCGCCTGCAGGCCGGTGAGCAGCAGCGTCGGCACCTCGCCGAGCTGCACGATGCGCCGATCCTCCTCGAGCGCGCCGTACAGCGTCGCGATGCGCGCCGGTTCCAGCCGCACTTTCGCGAGCGCGGCGCCGCTGTCCGCATCGACGAGCTTCGCGACGCGGCCGTCGGCCAGTGTCACCGCGATGCGCTTCTCGCGCTCGCGGCCGTCGAGATAGACGAAACCGCGCCGCGCGATCGTGAAGCGCGCACCGTCGCGCGCGTACGTGCCGGGATTCTTCGCGGCCGGATCCTCGACGTAGCGCGCCGCTTCGAGCTCGATCTTCAAGACATCGGCCGTCATCGGCAGACCCGGCGCGAGCTCGAGCGCGCGTGCATAGACGCGGCTCGGAATCTCCCACGAAAGGTCGTCGAAGCGCGCGCGGACCTCGCGATCGAGCACGATCGCATACGGCACGACGAAGCCGATCGCGACGCCGACGCCGACGAGGACCGGCACGCGCAGGAAGCGCCAGAGCACTGCGAGAAACGCGAAAACGCGGGCGAAAAAGCTCAAGGCGGGTTCCGGGCGGCGGCTCGGCGGAGTCTACTCGGGGCGCGTCGCGCCTGGCGAGACGAAGCGCATTCTTGCGTCAAGGCCGCCTATGAAACCCTTCTCCCGCATGCGGGAGAAGGTGCCGGCGGGCGGATGAGGGCAAGCGAGACACCCCCTCGCGCCATCGGCGATAATTCGCGCTCCCTTTCCGGAGTCGCCGCGCCCGTGCTTGCAGATTCTTCGCCGAAACGGCCGACGGGCGCCCACTAGCGTGACCGCACGCAGCATCGGCGAGAAACCATTCCGCGTCTGTCTCTTCGGCACGACCGCGCCGACCGCGGAGGGCCTCGCGTCGCTGAAAGGCGCAACGCGGGTCGCGCACGCTGGCGACTGGGCGCAAGTCCCGCCGGATTCGGCGCGCATCGACGCGCCCGCGAGCGACGACCCACTCGCCGTGCTGCCGTCGTTCGCCCACGCGTTCCCGCGCGAGGCGCTGATCCTCGTCCGCTCCGACGCCATCCTTCCGACGCATGCATTCGAGCGCCTGTTGCGCGCCATCGAGTTCGACCACGTGCTCGGCGCCGCCGCGCTAGATGACGGCTCGCTCGACATCGCAGCCGATCGCGACATCGACGCGCTCTGCTTTGCCTACGGCGGACGTCGACTCGTCGATGGCTCGCTGCATCGCGCGGCCGTCACCGCGTGGCACGGCGAGCGGCTCGCGCAACTCGGGCACGCATCGCCGGCCGAAGCCGACGCGCTCGCGACGCACGGTTTGCGCTGCGTCGTGCTCGATCACCTCCACGTGCGATCGTCCGCCGTGCCGGTGTGCATCGCGATCGATCCGCGCGATCCGCCACCGCCCTCGCCTTTCGCGGCGCTGCGCGAGCGCATCGTCGCCGCCCTGCCGAGCGGCGCGAAGCCCGATCGTCCCGGCCTCGATGCGAGACCGGTGCTGCTGCACGTCCTGCACGGCTGGGGCGGCGGCGCCGAGCGCTGGGTGCGCGATTTCGCAAGCGCATTCGACGGCGCGTGCCATCTCGCGCTGATCTCGCGCGGCAGCTTCGCGCGGCGCCGGCACGGCGAATGGCTCGAGCTGCACGACGGCGCGCTCAGCGGTCCGCCGCTGATGCGCATCGCGCTGCCGATGCCGATCGCCGACACGGCGCTCGCCGACGGTGCGTATCGCGATCTCGTCGCCGGCATCGTGCGCGACTGGTGCATCGATGCCGTCGTCGTCTCGTCGCTGATCGGACATAGCCTTGACGTGCTCGCGACGCGCCTGCCGACGTTCGCGGTCATCCACGATCACTATCCGTTGTGGCCGACGCTGCACCGCGATTTCGGCGACGCGAAGCTCCGCTTCGACGACGCGCAGCGCGCGCACGATCTCGCCGCGCTCGGCGGCGACGCGGAGTTCTCGAACCGGGATCCAAAACACTGGCGAACGCTGCGCGATGCGACGGTCGCCGCGCTGCGCAGCGCCGGCGCAATGCTGATCGCGCCGAGCCGCTCGGCGCTCGCGAATCACCTGCGCCTCGCGCCGGAGCTCGGCGAGCTGCCGCAGCAGGTGATCGCGCACGGCCTCGCGCCGTGGCGCGACCTGACGCGCGCAACGCCGCCGCCGCATCGGCGCCCGCGACTGCTCGTACCCGGCCGCGTGCGCCGCGGCAAAGGTGCCGAGCTGCTCGCCGCGGCGCTCGACGCGCTGCGCGAGCATGCGGACCTTTATCTGATCGGCGCCGGTTCCGACGCCCGCGCGATGTTCGGAGAACGCAACGTGCACATCGTGCTCGAATACAAGCGCGACGAGCTGCCGGTGCTCGTCGCACGCATCGCGCCCGATGCGGCTCTGCTGCTGCCGACCGTCGCCGAGACGTTCAGCTATACGCTGTCGGAGCTGCGCAGCCTCGGCGTGCCGGTCATCGCGACGCGCGTCGGCGCGCTCGGCGAGCGCATTCGCGACGGTATCGATGGGTTCCTGCTCGAACCGGACGCCGCTTCGGCGACCGCGCGCATCGCCGAGCTGCTCGCCGATCGCGCCGCGCTCGAAAGGGTGCGCGACTCGCTGGCCTCGTACCGCGAATCGACGCTCGCCGAAATGACGGACGCGTATGCGCGCGTGCTGCAGCTCGGCTCGCGTCCGGCTGCGCGGTATCCGCTCGCGT
>JADMIO011678494.1_pt1 | contig 40726 bp, 65 predicted proteins | sample 8958161 | NCBI WGS metagenome assembly JADMIO01 (sample SAMN16585339, study PRJNA669376) | soil metagenome | isolation source: Crop rotation soil | place: USA: Cullars Rotation, Alabama | collected 2011
CACCCGAAGGTGAGCCAGTGTGATTACATTTGCGGCCTAACTGTGGCCAGTCCAGTTACGCTGGAGTCACTAGTATTTAGGTGACACTATAGAAGCGGCCGCGACAACTTGTCCACGTGGAATTCTAAGCTTAGGATCCCAATGTGCTGGAAAGCAAAAACTGCCCTCCAGATTTAATGGAAGCCTTTAAGATTCTTGGGGAACACGCAAGGAGTCTGGAACGAGAAATTGGCACCAGCGATATTGAAAGCCTAATTCCACCACAAAACCTATACCAACCCGCTCATCGGTAATCAAATTCACCATCTCTGAACTGCGCCTTGACCCTTAGACGCATTTTGATTCCTTGCCACACCCTGAGTAGGTTCAACCCATCAAAACGCCTTAAATCGAGTCCTAGAGTGGTTTAAGGGCTATTCCTGCGAAGGATTAAGACTCCTGAAAAGCATTGGCAGTGGCAAAATAGCAATCTGGAACCTGTTCCCACTGTCCACTTTGGTTTTTTACCTCGAATTTAAGGTTCTCAGGCTTGGTTTCGTTGGCAACTGATTGCTCTAGCGTTTCCCCTTGTTTTACCTCGTAAACCTTTTTTGAAATCCAGAACTTCATTCTCGGGTCGCGCATCAACCTTTTAAACGCAGAAACCTTGTTATCGTGTTGAGAACGCGAATCACTCGCCCTGCCAATAGCCCCAGACTCCGAATGACGCATTTGAACGCCAGAAGCCACCTTGTTCTTGGCCTGACCTCCAGCACCGGGGCCACAGAAGTACGATACCTCCAAGTCCTTTAAAGACAGAATTGTTACCTTTTCCCGTGTATCGCTATTCATAGCGTAATTATTCATATTCAGTAAAAGACATAAATTCAAGTAAAAACCCATAAAACCAAGGATTTGTTGAGAACCTCCTCTATATATGACTCAGGAGTCCCAGCGATTTCCCCCTCCCACCCCCTATCCGGTGGGGTGTCCCATGATGGAAAAAGAATGCTTAAGGATTGTTAAGTTCTTTAACCACAGCCATAACCGTAGCAGTTGAAAGCCTGAACCATTCACCGCGCACACGCTTACTATCAAACCTGTCGTGCAATACGTCCTCATCCAGCCAAGGGGTTAGTGTTTGGACAGATGCCTCAAGTGCGAGCGTTACTGGGTTGCCAACTTGTAGCTCTGCCATGCGGTCTGTGGGGTCATCGGATATGCCTATCTTCACGAACTCGCCAGAGCGAATGAAGTAAACGAACCTCGGGGCACTGTTGGGCTGGTCAATGCACCTGAGCTTGGTATTGTATCGCTTGGCCACAGCGTGTTTAAGCCTATCACTCATTTTATTTGCCTGATTACAAACCATTTACACCAAAAAGTCAATAAATATGATTGACAGAGTGAGCCGTTTCTGTCCCCTTTAGGGGAGGGAATCGGTAATGAGATTAAGTGCTTACCTCTTGCTCCGTTGCTCACTCCGCACTCGGTGGTCTGATTCGCTCTTTGGGTGAGCGTGGTCTATAAGCTCCCTGAGTGGGGTATACGAGCTTCCAGAGCCTTTCCTTGCTCGCTGTGAGCTTGGCGAAGTCGTCTGCATCCTTGCACACGTCTAAAAGCTCATCACAGAGCGCCAGTTGTTTCTTCACGCGCATGTGAGCCTTAGTTGTTACTTCCTCGCTCGCTTCAGGCGCATGATTAAGCGAGCTTGCTGGCTCTGGTATCAGCCCTGCCTCTTTCGCTTGTTGGCGCTCAAGCCTTTTTCTGCGTCTCGTTTCAATGGATTTAGCAGCCATCAAACGAGCGTTATCGGTGGTAAAAGCGTGTGGTAGTCCTAACATAAATCGTTGGTTTTATCGCATGTTATCGCATACCAACTTAATCGGTACTGGGCTTTAGTCAATCTTCCGCTTTTCCCGCATTCACCATCAATTTATTTCCACCTAAATCCCATTGCCATTCAACCCCTTACACCATCACCACAAAATAATCCTAGACAACTACAAGCTATAGTCTATAGTAGCGGTGTTGAGGGAAATAAATCCTTCGATGAACAAAGGCGAATCAAATGAAAGTAACATGGAAAAACGATAACGAGCTAAATATTCCGGCTGGCTACCGGATGCTCAGTGGAAACGAACCCATTGAGGCAACGGACTTGACCATCTGGACATTTGGCGGCAACGACCCTGTCTGGAAACAGATTGACCCCAGTCATATCGGGAATACGCCTCGCGGCTATTCTGTCATACGCGCTTTGCCGGAAGCCTGATTCGCACCGGTGAATGGTGCGGGACAGCCAACCGCACCAACCTTTAACCCCCTAACCATTCGACAACAAACTGAGATTATGAAAGCAAACCGTATTGAAATCTTCATCCCTGTTTCCGCAATCGTAGACCGTTCCATAGTTCGCACCGGCTGGAATGCGGCCAAAGCCATTGGTGGAAAATATCGCGGTTCGGCATGGCATCCAATCTGGAAAGTGTGGATTGTCACGGTTGAAATTGCCTAACCACCCCACGCCTTAACCAATAAAATGTATGAAAACCACATTCTCAATCAACGAAAACAAGGGCTTCCACCTTGTCCTGCCTAATGGCTTGGTGGTATCGACTCAATTTGGCCGTGGCAACTACTGCGACAACCGGCGCGAGCCTGAGGCGTATCCCCTCACCAAGGGTCAAGAGTCCAACAATGTGGAAGTGGCGTTCTTTTGGGCCAATCGTGACCGCGCTTGGGCCACGCAAGCCGTGTTCAAATCCGCTCGCATCAAGAATCCCGGCGATGACGTTGCCGGTTACATCAACATGAAACAATGGCTGCGGTTGCTCAAAGCGGCACAGACCCTAAAACCCTAACCACCCAACCCACCATGAACCAAAAACCTAACGAGGCGACGGCGAGCCAGCCTTGGCATGGTGCGGGCACAAACATCGCGACCCCAAGCTGGCCAGAAGATGCGCTGACAGATTAGAGCGAAAAGTTATTAAACAACTCAACGAGAAAGCCCCATTATGACCCCCGAGAGCGCACGGAAGGCAGCGGAGAGGATGAAAGCTGATTCAGATAATGGAGTGCGATACGCCACGCCAAGAACCATATGCAAGGCCTGTGGTAAGCGTGTGCGATGCCGTTGCGTTGGTGGTGATTGGCTCAATGCGATTTACCCCGAACGCCACAAGAACAGGCTCGGATTCGACTGCGATGGTTCGGTACGCGAAGTCCAGAGCCATGAACTGATTGAATACAAACCCAAACAAAAGCCTTGACCACACTACCAACTATAGTCTATAACACTCCTCATTCTATGGAATTAAAACAACTTCAATCCCTCATAGGCTCAATGGTTCAAGTGAACGTGCGTCATGGCGGCGCAGATTATCCGGTTCAAGCCACGCTCAAAAGCATCGTGCCCATGAACAAGTCGTTCGGCAACCAGCGTTGCATCGTGACCATCAACGGCAAGGACAGGAAATTGAGCGCGGACAAGATTACACGGCTTTCCGAAACCAAAACCAAATAACCACGAAACTGATATGAAAGTAGACCTAAACGCGAAAGAATTGGAAATCCTCGACGCTGCGCTTGTTGCGTGGCAAAACCAGCCTGCCTCTGATGGGTTCGGCAAATCCCTAATGGGTGTCATGCTTCGCGGCGTGATGCGAAAGGCCGAGGCTTCTGAGGAGGAGATTGAGCAAGAACGCGCCGAATCCCAAGCCGAAATGCAACGCACTCAAGACGAGGCCAAATCACGCGGGCGACAAGTTCTATTGCTCCGCGCCAAGCTGTGCCAAGCATCGGCCATTGAGTCGGAACATGTTGTTCCAGCCTGACCAACAACCCCACCAAAATAACCACGACCATGAAAAAACAACCAGATGCACAAGAACCTTTGCGCGGCGAGAAGCTGGCCAAGGCTGTCATCAATCAAATTCTTAAGGCTCCTGAAACATGGGAGCAAAAGAACTGGCATTCAAGCTGTGGCACGAAACACTGCTTCGCCGGCTGGGCCCAAATCCTTGGCGGTGGCAATCCGCAAGATGTTTCGGCGCAATCAGACGCCACGAGGTTCTTGGAAATCTCGCCTTATGAAGCATCAATTTTGTTCGCTGGCGATGCCACCTTGCCGATGCTTTACAGCTTTGCGCGGGATTATTCAGCGGGGCGAGACGCTGCTGGGTACACCCGTGCTGGGTACGACCGTGCTGGTAAAAAACTCGAAATGGTTCCTTTTGAACTGTGAAAACCGCCCCTAACCCCACGCCAAAGGATTTATGACGAGAGAAAAAGCTCAGGAGATGATTACCGCTCTGGCCGGTTATTTGGATGGCAAAACCATTCAATGGAAGCGCAGTTCAGGGGAGTGGTGTGATTTTGACCAAGACGCGGCACACTTTAGCCAAGTGGACACTTGGCGCATCAAACCCACGCCTCGCCTTAGGCCGTGGCTGGTTATGGAAGTCCCCGTTGGGGCACTGCTTCGAGGGCGCAATGGATTCGAGAAGTCGCTTATCATTTGCGCTGTTGATGATGTGGTTTACACCGGCAATGGATATTTCAAACTTGAACGAATCAACGATTACTTTGAGTACTCCACCGATGGAGGTAAAACATTCCACCCCTGCGGCTGTCTAGAACCCTAACCCAAGTTTAACAAGAAGTGAGAAAATATGAGTAATACAACCACGCTAGTAACCAAAACGCCCGCGACCCAAAACAAGCCATCCGCCTTAACGGTCATGGCTAATCGTTTAAATGTTGAACCAGCCAAGCTGCTGGCAACTTTAAAGTCAACCGTGTTCCAAAAAGCCACTGATGACGAGATGCTTGCGCTCGTTGTCGTCGCCAACGAATACCAACTCAACCCGTTCCTCAAAGAGATATACGCCTTTCCGGCCAAGGGTGGGGGCATCGTTCCCATCGTCTCGGTGGATGGCTGGAACAAAATGCTCATCCGTCAGGAAAACTTTGACGGCATTGAGTTTGAGTTCAGCGAAACACAAGAGGGCGAACTTGTGTCTTGCACAGCCATTATCTCCGTGAAGGGCCGCAGCAAGCCTGTCAAAATCACGGAGTACCTGAACGAGTGCAAGCGCAACACAGAGCCTTGGAACAATATGCCGCGCCGGATGCTCCGCAACCGGACGCTATGCCAAGCCGCTCGCGTGGCGTTCGGCTTCTCTGGCGTTTACAATGACGACGAGGCCGCGCCAGTCATTGAGGTTCAGGCGTCCGCTGTGCCGGTCAATCAGCCGTCAAAGATGATTGTTGCGCCGGAATCAGATGACCTGACACCACAGAAACAGCTTGAAGGACTGCTGGTTGCCGAGGGCTACACCTTCTCGCACCTTCAAAAGTTCGGGCAGGATTCAGGGAACATCCCTGACGCTGACAGCATTCCATCGTTCGCGGAAGTGCCTGCCGATGTTGCCAAGCGGTTGCTCAAAGCCAAGACCGGCCTGCTTAACGCGCTCAAAGTCATCAAGGAAGGAGAAACCAAATGAACCTTTGCTCTGATGGGCACAAAGAGGTCTGCTATGAGGGAAATGATTGCCCCTGCTGTGAGGGCATAAACGAGCAGCGCGAACTTGACCGCCAAATTGAGCAACTGACCGAGGAGGCTAAAACCAAGGACGAAACCATTGAACAGCTTCGGCTTGAAATCCGCGAACTAAAATGAAAACTGACCAATCCCTAATTGTATCCGGCGCAACTCAGTTGCCAGTGTTCACGCTCACGCCAGAGGCCAAGAGCCTCAAAGAGGCCGCGCTAACCACGTCCGCCCTTGTCGGCAAGGTGAGCAATGCTGAACAGAACGCCACGGCGGTCAACGCTCAAAAGGAGCTTAAGCGCATATCCTCGCTGTTTGAGAGCCAGCGCAAGAAGCTCAAAGAGCCGCTATTGGAGGCCGGACGCCAGCTTGACCGAACCGTGCAGGCCGAGTTGTTGGAAATCGAGCAGGAATACGGGCGAATCTCCGCACTAACCAGCGAGTTTCAACTGGCTGAACAACGCCGCATTCGCGAGGAGGAGGAGCTACAGCGCAAAGAGCTTGAACGCATTGAACGCGAGAAACAGGCAGAAATTGCCCGCATAGCCAGAGAGCAACGCGAGCGCGAAGAAGCGGCCTTGAAAGTCAGGCTGGAGGCTGAACGCAAAGCCAGAGAGGAGCGCGAGGCCGCTGAAAAGCTCGTCCGCGATGCTGCCAACGCGAAACAGCGGGCAGAAGCAGAGAAAGCCCGCAAGGAGGCTGAGGAACGCGCCAGAATCGCGCAGGAGCAACAAGCCAAGGTGGACGCAGAGTTGAAGGCTCAGGCAGAGAAAGCCGCTGCAATGACCGCCCAAGTCGAGGAAAAGGCGGCTGTGGCGACTTACGCCGAAAGCCGACCTATTCAGGCAACCCGCGAGACTGGCCAAGTGGTGAAGACGGATTGGGATGTTATTGTAACGAACCCTTGGGAACTGGCCAAATTTCACCCAGATTGTGTTAAGATTGAGCCGCTTATGACACCAATTAAGGCCGCATTGAACGAGGGTCGCACGGTGCGCGGCATCACGGCCACCAAAAAAACCACGGCAACCGTTCGCGCTGGAGCCGCACAGCCAAGGTTTATTGAGGTATGAGGCCAAATAAGATATTCGTTCCCAAGAGCTTCGCCAAGGAAGTGGGCGACTACGGCACGGTTAGCCTTTCGTTTGACGCTGCTGAATTGGTTCAGTTTATCCATACGCACACCAATTCCACTGGTAAACTTCGGCTGAACTTATGCAAGAAGCGCGAGGCTGGAAAGTTCGGCGAAACCCATTATCTCGAACTTGACCAGTGGAAACCGGACGCGAACCAAGGGAAAGCAAATTACAAGGACAGGCACGATGCGCCAAAACAGCAACCTGACGACGGTTCGAGCGTGCCGTTTTAGCCCCCACCCCTTAACCACAACCAAAAATAACCATGAACGATATAACCACAGAGCAACTTGAGGCTGAATCGGCGCGGCTTATCAAGATGATAGACGATGACCTTGAGGACGCATCCGGTGTCAATTCATGGCGGGTCTTGAGACTGGCTAAGTATCACATTCAAAAGCTCACTGAGAGCCTTCCCAACCAACCCCCAACCCAATCACGAGATTGAAGGAGAGAATATGAGTGATGAAATTAAAGACGCTTGGCCGATGCCGGAGAGCAGGCAAAAGTTGATGATATTCAACGCGCACACCAAGCTACGATTACGGCTTAAATATAAGCATGTACCATTATGGTCTTTCGTTAGCGATTTAACCAGTCACGGCTCTGGGTATTCAGCAGCAATCTGTAGGGCTAACGGCTGGAATCCAGACCAAGACGCGGGATTGAAACTGGAATTAACGCCCTCACCAGCCAAACATTAAGAGAATATGAATATAGGAGATAAAGTTGTTTGTGTATCAGACACGCCATGCGATTGCTGTGGCGAATCAATTACCAAGGCTGGCGTTAGACTTAACAGTGTTTACGCTGTTCGCGGAGTAGAATACGAAGATGGCAAGTTATGGCTTAAGCTGGTTGGTATTAAATTTAGCGACGGCATACATGATGACGACCTGTTAGATTCATGTGACTTTCGCAAGCTGGATGAGGTCAAATCAACCGCCTCCAAACTCCACGAAATCAACCCTGAGATTGTATGAAAACCATAGGTTATATTCTGCTTTCTATCTTACTTGGTGTCTTGTTGTTCTTTGTATTAGAGGCTAGGTGGGAAGCCTTTCAACGCATGTATCCAAATGCAACATTCTCAGACTTTCTAATCACTGGAGGCAGACGATGACCACCCCAACCGCAATCGAATGGTATAACAGGGCGACGGGGAGCAATCTTGGCCCTTCTGATTTAAAGCCGTATACACAGGAATATCAAACCATTTGTGATATACAAGTCATCGCCGAAATGACCGAACGCATGGGCGGCGAACTCACTTCACGCCAAGAAATAGCCACCATCATCAGGTTTTCACAGTTGAATTGGAGGAGTGGGCAATGAAATACTTTAGACAGTGGCAACTAGCTCTCGCAGCGTATTTTGCGCTGGCGGCTTGTAACTCAGAATCAATCACGCTATGGCTAAACTTCTTCATGTGCGGCACCGCTCTTGGCATGTGGTACATTCGCGGCACTGACCAGCAATTAGAAGATTCCATGCGCTCATTGATTAACACCCAGAGCGAATATATTGAACAGCTTGAGGAAAGGAATCTTCGACTTGCTAAGGAGCAATCATGACCCACATAATTCAAGACCAACCAAACCCCACTTGGCTCGCCATGCAAGACCATCTCACGCGCCAGATTCTAGAGCCGCAGCCGTTGATGAATTTGTGTGCAACATGCCATCGTCCGAAGTCGGAATGCACCTGCCAAGAATGGCGTGAACAGGATGCTGAGGAGCAAAGAGTGGCAAAGGAGGGTATGTGACAAACCTGTTATCCAAATGCTGCAAGGTTGGTGTGATAAGGAGTCCATACGATGTGGATTGCTTCTGCCTTCTTTGTGGCAAGAACTGCGAGACATTTATGGGCGAAGTAGAACAAACTCCACAACTCACCCAACCTGAACCGTCTGGGACGCCGAGAACTGACAATGAAGTCTTTGGCGCACCATTAGGTGTCATCAATAAGAACATTGACCTTGTCACAGCCGACTTCGCCCGCACCTTGGAGCAAGACTTGATAAAGGGGCAGGCGAGAGTGAAGGATTTGGAGAAGGCTGGTAATGAAATGGTAACAGCGATTAAAAGACTTTCAAAGCTCACGGCAGACGCAGGAAAAGATATAACTGTGAGTGAAAGAGTTGAGATTGGAATGGAGTTTTGTTTAACAGCAGAGCAAGCCCTAACCAACTGGCACAACCTGACCAAGATATAGTAGTGAAATATGCAACAACCAAAATCGGCGGATACACAATACCTTTGCTTGGCATTCCCGAATCCTCAACATTGGAAGTTTGCGACAAGTGCGGACAGGAAAGACATATCACTGAAATCAAGCACACCGGAAAGCGCTGGGTGTGCATTAATGCTAAAAGTTGCACAGCGAAAAGCCGAGCAAGAAAGAAACTGAAATGAACCCCACTCCCGAAACCAATTTGATGCCTTTTGTGCCTACTCCTCTTGAAGAAAAGTGGCAGTCTGTAAGCTGGCGAACGGGCCTGCCGCTACCAGAGGTAAACGAATCAATCATGATTTCTGGCGCAAACATGGATAACACCTGCGACCAAGACCGTCATTGGTATCGGGCAACAGTTCTGGCTTACACAAAAGATGGCTTATTCGTTTGCCTACAATCTCAATATAGGGTTTGGCCAACAACTGAAATGCTAGATAACTGCTGGTTTAAGCTGGATGATGTTTTGCGCTGGAGTAAACGCACCATCCCTCCCCAACCAATCGCCGCGCCTTTGACTGAAAACAAGTGGCGCGTTATGGCCCGCGAACTGGTTAAAATAGTTGCATCTGTCGCCAATCCAGAAGAAGCCAGAACCGCATTGACCATAATGGAATACAACAATCTCGTTCTTGAGGAACGGGCGAGCCAGCAAGTGAAAACTGCTGCGCATTTGGATATTGAGAAGATTGCTAAGGACTGCTGGCGTAAAATCACTTTTCACCGCGGCAATGCGATAGAGATTATTTCACAAGCCCTAACCCTCGCCCTCGATTCGCAGAAGAAGGAGGTTGAGGGGTTGAAGAAAGCTAACAGCTTAATGGCCGACCAACTTCAATCAAGCGCCTATACCACTAAGGATTTATTGGCCAGCCTCGATGAATTAAAGCGCGTTGGCGATGAGATGGCCAAGGCGTTGATGGAGTTGGCTAAAAGGCATGACTTGAAAAGTCCAATTAATCCCAGTGAAACTATAGCCACAATAGCTGATTATGGTGAGGCTGTTTATACAATCGCTAATAATGCTCTGCAATCATGGCAATCCGCTACGAAAGACTGTGTGGCAGCGAATGACGATACCGCTATGCTGGATTGGGCGATAAGTAATTGGGCCACATTTGGAAATTTGATGTTCGGAAAGTTCAGCCATAAGAACAAGTGTCGCCAAGCAATCCGCGCTGCCATGAACGCTACGAAAGGCGGGAAGTGATATGGACGAGAAACAATTTTCCGAACTTGCTGCGTGTTTAAAGTTTATTTCATTAGGTATAATGACTTTAGCCTTTGTGAGCTTAATGCGTTGGATATTTGAAAAGGATAACAAAGATGACAAAGAATAACCCCACCGACGAACAACTTAAACGCGCATTAGTAAGGTTGTTGCCTGACAAGATTAAGTTTATTCCGGCTCCTAAGGTGTGGGATGCGGAAACCCAAAATAAATTTGTTTGGTTAAACAAATTTGACACATGCTATTGCAAAGTAGTAGAAACCGAATGGCTCCACGTATGCCACTTGATTGAGCAGGGGATGAGTGAGGTGGACAAGCTGACATTCACAGACAACCTAATTCACCTATTGAATGCTTATGTTTATGACGGTGGCTACTATCAAGGTGAAGGTGAGTTGAATCTGGGTGAAATCTTTAAGGTTGTTAATGCCACATGGCAACAACGCGCCCTCGCCATCATCGCTGTGAAAGGGATTGAGGTATGACTAAGCTCCAACAATGCCAAGTGGCATGCGATTATCAAGCAGCCCCAAGCGAAGACCCTTGGTTATGTGATGTATGTGGCCATTGCAAAAGCTCGGGCATCCCACTAGACGATTCAGGCCGGGCAACCTGTCTTGAGTGCGCCGAGGTCTATTTCGAGCACGAGGAGAAGGAAAGGTTGCGACGGATTTTGGAGGGGTTTCAAGATTCAGGAGAATAGCTCTATCAAGGTGTGCTCTTGCTGGCCCTTGGCCGCTTTCTTTTGCCCAACTTCGAGGGTAATTTTCTCTGGCTCATCTCCTGCAATCGCGCCGCAATAGCGGAGACAGTCGAGCAGCCACTTAACTGACAAATTGTCTGGGTCGCAGAGGCGTTTTCGGACTGAAGTAAAGCGGATATGAACTGGCCTTGCTGCTCCTTCTTGGCTCTTATCCTTCGCCAGTGAGTCATTCCCAACAGGGCGTTCCATGACGGTATCCGGCCCGGCACTCTCAGGGCCAAGATTGGCTTTGATGAAAGATTCGGTGGCATTTGGAAATCGTCTGGTTAGCTCGTTTCGAGTCATGGACATTGGTTGATAAGTCTCAGGCAACGGCTGGCCGTTCTCAACTAATTCCTGTCAGCCATTCTTTCGGATGCAGGGTTCGGGAAGCCACTCTGCAATCAGCCCAAGACTAAAATTTAGGGCTACTTAAGGTTCCGCGCTTGGAGAATCACTTCCACCGCTTTGACCCGACTTTCGCCCAAGGTCATCATGGCAAGCTGATTAGGCCGCAGATAATAGCCGAAATAAATTGCTGCCTTTGGCCGGACTTCCACCGGCTTGCGCGGGACACGCATTACTATTCTCCCGCCTCTCTGCGAACAGCCCGGCTCCCAATCTCCGGTAACACGAGTCGCATACCCACGGAATGAAATGCACGTTGTTATTAAGACGTGCAAACAAAGGCATCTAAAATCATCACTTCCCCTCGTTGACCGCCAAAGTAAAGGAGCGTGGCAACCACGTTGCATCGTCCATATTTATTCCCATTGCCCCAAAACATCTCATTGAGAGGTGAGCCAATGCAGACGCACAACACGCTCCAAAATCAATCCTCACTAACAATAAACCCACCCACAGCGATTCCCATAAAGAATCCGCTAAACCATAGAATCAGAAGTTCCATAAAATCATTCCGGCATCCAGCCGTGTTGCATGGCAAATTCGCGCATAATCCAGTCATTTCCCCATGTGGGTTTCCATCAAAATTTGCTGGTCTCGCAATGTTAGCTCGTGCCAACCCTTTGACGCGAATCGCTCTAATGCGGCAATGCGCTTTGATTCTTTCTTGCGCCAAATAACCATATATTTGCGATGCGCCTCTTTCTGCTTGGCGGTCAACTTGCGTTTCATTGATAGGGTTTTATCACGTGAGGGAAAAATTTGCAAGGAATTTCGAAAATAATCCTTGCTTCACGTGAGGGTTTAGGATTAACTGCGTCCATGCAAACAATAAAAGATGTTCGCGAACTACTGGCCCGATTCTCCAATGACGCAATAATGGAAGATGATTTGGATATTCAAGGCGTATCGCCAAACACTGGATGTAGCGTGTCGGTTGTGGGTAGGGAATCCCTCCAAGATAAAATCACAGAGCTTCAAGATGAAATCGACGACAAGGACACCGATGCAAAGAAAGTCACCAAAAAGCTTGGCGATATTCTTGTTTTGTTGCGGGATGCCGTCGAAACCAAAATGTGGCGCAATGTGCATGAGGCAATAACCGACATTGAAAACTTAATCGAATGATTCTCTCGCGCGCCAACCTGTTGCCGGTTTTGGAATCGCTGCATCGCATCATCAAGCGAAATGCGCTGCCTATCACCACCTGTTTCAAGCTCAGGGCTACCACTTGTATGCTTACGGTGACGGCCACGAACCTTGACGAGTTCATGGAGCTATCCTGTGAATGTGTTGGCGCACTTGAACCTTGCTGCGTATCGGCTGGCCAGTTAACCCTCTTGGCCAAGGCTGCGAATGATGAATTGAGCCTTAGGCTCAAAGATGGCCTGTTGGTCGTTGAAAGCTCGGGCACAGCGCGGCTTAAAACCACCCCTGTGGAGTGGTCGTTTCCAGAACTTCCAAACGATAACCAGAAACCCATCGCTGTGAACTGTGAGGATTTGGCCGAGTGCATAGAGGCGGTATCGTGGTCTTGTAACGGTGCTGGCCCACAAGCCCGCGCTTTAGGCGAAACCATATGGCTAAAGTGGAATGAAATCGCCATCAAATCCACGGCAGCTAACGGTTATACCATCGCGCGGATGGCCAAACCCTCCATTGGCTCACCCGCTGAACTAGTGCTTTACCATGAATTTGAGGTTTTGTTCCGCGATGCCCTTAAGCGTAAAGGCTCCGGCCTGTTCATGGGCGAGCGCGGGGTTAAGGTTCAATTTGAGGGCGGTTACTACTGGTGCAAGCTCACCGAAGGCATCAAGTGGCCCAACGTCGATAAAAACGTGTTTGAACAGCCCCTAACGGCCCTAGGAGAGGTTTTGCCATCGGCGGTCATCCCCGAGCTAGAAACCTGCATCTCGCTCTGTGGGGGCGAATTTGCGCCATTGCGGCTATGGTTTGGCAAGGATGGGCTGTCTATGGCCATCACCGCCAAATCAGGCGACCTGTACGAGGCAAAAATTGCCGGTTCATTTGCTGATTATGAGGTAAGCGCAAACCCAAAATACCTGCTTTCCTGCTTCAAGAAGATGGCCTATGACAAACCGTGCCAGATTGAGCGCACTGATGGCCGCTCACTAAAGATTTCCGAGGGTGGAATCCAGAACTGGATTCAATGCCTATCGGAGTAACCACAACCATGAAAACCATAACCAACAAATGCCTGTTTCCGAAGTGTGATAACCTTGATTATACTAGGGGGCTATGCAGGAAACATTACGCATCCGCAGCGCGATATGTACGTAACGGATTAACAACTTGGCCAGAGCTTGTTGCGGCTGGAAAAGCAACTAAAGCTGCCGCCAGACATTTGGACGGCAAAGGCCAATCCGCCAAATGGTTCCTGAACGGGGATTGACCCACTAAACCAGAGGAAGATTTATGACTATTCCAAAGAAACGGTTTACTATTTACCAGTCTACCAATGGGTATTTGGTCGTTCATGGCGAAACCCCATCGATAACCAGTGATTTGGTCAAGGATTGCTACACGTTCAACGGCTTGGATGCGGCCATAGCGCACATTCGCAAGTCTATGAAGGGTTGGCGAGAATCAGCCAATGTTCCATGTGGAACATAACCCACAATTAACCCAGAAAGGGTGAAGATGAGTATGGGTAAAATTCCTGAACAATGTAAGCTTGTGGCCCACCATGCTGGTGACGGATGGGTTTTGAGCGTTGAATTGACCAGCTTGGAAGCTCAAGACGCCGGAGATGCAACCGTTGCCTATCTCGAATGGCCCGCTAAATGGCCAAAGCGAATGACCACAAAAAAGCTTGAAGAATATGGATTTGAAACAACCTAACCCCCTCCAAATCGGTGGGGATGGAAGAAGATGAAAATAGACCTATTACCACCTAAAGCTTGGACTGGTTGGAGTGCTCCCGACAGCCATCGGGAGCCGATTAAGCGCAGCCTGCCCTATTTCAGGTCAGCTTTTGGTGAATACGTGCATCGTATCAGGTCTGGCCAGATTTACTTCTGGGATGGTGAATACAGCCATACCGCGCTGCATCTGTGGTGCGGCATGAGCGGCCTGTTAAGCCTTAAAAGACATTCCAAGAACCGGATAATCGAATCACCCTCACCGCATGACGTTGTTTGCGCCACCTGCGAAGGAAGGGCTATCGGCAGCGGGCAAACCGGCTCGCGGACTATCGCTGACCAAATGGTGAGGTTTTCACCTAGAGTTTAAATTCTGATTGCCAAATGAACCGAGATGGGTCAAAGTAATGTCGCTCACAGGAGCCGTCGCAGTGAGAGCGGCGTTACAGAGAGAAGATGACAAACACAGAAATTTCAATGCTGTCGCTTTTGCGACCTGCCAAAGTATGGGAAACCATTGCTCTGACTCTCACCGCGAAGGCGGCAGCATTGAGACTTTTATGGAGCACCCATTGAAAAGATTCACCGCTACGGATAAATGGGACGATAAATGGTTTCGCGTCCTGTCTCCACGGACAAAGCTTCTATGGATGTATCTACTCGACCACTGCGATAATTCCGGCGTGGTTGACCCCGACCTTATGCTGGCATCCTTCCAAATCGGAGAGACCGTAGATGAAAAGAACCTCACCGAACTTGGAAACAGGCTTCAAACGCTTCCAAACGGGAAGCTTTGGATACCCAAATTCATTCGCTTCCAATTCGGAGATTTGAACCCTGAAAGCCGCGTTCACGCTTCTGTTATTAAGCTGCTGTCTTTTCATGCCATCGAATACCCTATCAATACCCTATCCATAGGCTATGTCAATGGTATGGATAGTCCTAAAGACAAGGAAAAGGATAAGAACAAGGACATTTATTCTCCTGAGAGCAGAGCCGCGCTGCATTGGCTCAATGAGAAATCAGGGAAGCATTTCAGGGAAACGGAGGCTTCTCTAGGCCCAATCAACGCCCGACTGAAAGAAAAAGGAGTGGATATTGATGGGGTAAAAATGATGATTGAGAGACAGTGCAACCGTTGGTTGGGAACAAGGTTCGAAGAATACCTCACCCCTAGAACACTCTTTGGAAAAGAGAACTTCGATAATTATTACGCATCCAAGGAACAACCCATAAACACCAACGAAACCCAAACCGAACGGCCTAAAAAAAGCCTCATGCTCAAACAGATTGAATCCCTATGAAACACCATTACAACTGCAAATTCTGTGGCGTTACTGGCACGGTTGAGTCCGGCGACACGACCAACATCAAGATTCACATTGATAAATGGCTCCCAATGATTGCCTGTGACCGCTGCGCGACTTTCCACGAGAGCCGCCTCAAGATGACTGACCGTATCGTAAGGGTCTGTGTAGCCCTAAAGCAGGCGCGGCAAACACGGCATAGGGAATTGACCGAGATTGAGAACCGGACTCGCGGCAAGCTGGTAGAGCTTACCAAGAGGTTTGCGGGGCTGGCCTGTGATTACTGGCGCAAGCAAAACATATGGGACTGTGAGTTTTCAAACTGCCTCATGGATAAACCAGACAATGCCTACAGCATTCTGTCGTTTTACCTGAAAGGAGTCAGCCGATGAAACAGCTTTTCCGGTCTGACTTTGAGAAATGGAAGGGGCGCGAGACATGATTTTGATGCTTGTATTTCTTTGCCTCATCTTTAATGAGGAGCTTATCGGCATAATAAACGCCATTCGTGGTAAAAATAAGGATGACAATGATAAATGAACTCTCTAAGTGCTGCGGCGCAAAGATTATAGGCGTTCCAACTGGTCACAATTATAGCTATCAGGACGTGTGCGAATCGTGTGGCAAACCACCGCCTCCCGACGAGCCTCCAACTGAGGCTGAAATGAATGTGCTTGGTATATTATCCGGATTGCACTCGCAATATTGTGCGGCGAATTGTGGATTCCAAGACCACACGATGACATGTCGAGATGTGCGAGAATTTATACAACGCAGGTTGGCTGCTAGGAATAAGTCCAAATGAAACACCGCGCCGAGATGCTTGCGCTTAGGACGCGCCGTGAGCAGTTGAGAATGGTGCTGGGGGTGGTGATATGATTATGAACGCAAAACCTAGTAAAACTGAAGTGCTCCAACGCCTTAACCGCATGTGCGATAACATGAATGCCGTTGAGGGATTATCCGATAACGAACTGGCTGAAAAGCTTGGCATGTTGGGAGGCGACATTGATAGCGAGCAATGCTCTGTTATTGGAGAGGTGCTGCGCCGCTGGCGGCATCCTTGGAAACATCGGCTGGATAAAATCAAAAAACTATGCCAACGACCTTTAAAATAGCGGCACACACTGAAAGGCGCTGTGAGCCGTGCGAGTTCCTAAAGCGAACGAACATGATATGCTCACGACTGGACGGAATAAAATGCGATTATCTCTGCATGAATTCTAAATGCTACGGTGATTTGCCTGTTTCTAAAGACGAAACAGTTGCCGCCAAGCAGATTTCCATGAGGATAAAGAACGCTGGACATGGCCGGATGATAGGTAAGCAGGATATTCAACCAAGCTGGTGTCCATTACTAAATCCCCCAACCCTCCCCAAAACCACCCACCAAGTATGATAGCCAAAGTAATCCAAGTCATCGTCACTGAAACACCAGAGGGCAAAGGCATCCAATCTGACCCTGTTCGCATGGTTGTGCGACACTGGTCGTTAACCGGCGAGTTATTGGCCGAGGTTGACCCATGCAAAGTGGCTATGCTTTGTGTGCCGGTTCAAAATGCTGGCCCAAATGAGGAGTTTAAATCACTGACATGAAACCAGACCGAATTGACCTGATTTGCCTCATTGTGGGCACAATCGCAACCATTGTCGTTGTCGTGGGGACGCTGCTATGACCCACACCCTCGAAAGCCAGAAAATCATTTACCACTTGCTCAAACCAAAGGAATTTAGGGCTTGGTGTGTGCCCAATCGTCCACCCGGAAAGGACATGAGTGTGACCAATCTTCCAAGCAAATGTAATTGCGTTAACTGTCTCACCAATTACCGTTACGCTAATGGCAGACGAGCCATATTCAGGAAGAAATGGACTGATAGATTTGACCCGATTCCGACAGACCCTGTTGAATTATGAAAGCCACCTTAAGCTGTTGTGAATATAGAGTATCAGTCGTTGACAGACAGGTAATTTTTACTGAATGCGTTTCGGTTTGGAGCTACCAAACAAGCTTCACCCTCGAAAGACCTGTTGAAATTAACAACACTGGCGGAATATGGTATCTGGTAGAGGCCAGTTTGGGCGCATCTCCAATCCCCATCTCGCATATTGTCGAGGCCGTCAAATGGTGCGAAGAACACTTTGGAAAGTCTTTTGAACCGTATAAAGGAGAACTAAAATTGCCATGAGCGAAAGCCAGAAAATCAGCGCTTACGTGGAGGCTATCTCTGTCGAGGCTCATAATGAGAGCAAGCCACTTGGCGAACGTATACGCCTGTTCACGCTCATGGCCCAAGCCAGAGCGCAAGAGGCTCGTGCGCTATTGATTGAGATGAAGCATAGCCATAAGGGGAGGGTGGGGCAGGTATGAAATGGAAATCAATTAATTCGATTCCGGCGCATTGCGGCTGGTTTTACGTTCGAGACATGCGCGGCACGGTTAGCATTCGCTATTTCGATGACACCGAAAAGACTTGGTGGTTTCCATCTAGGCGCGATGGCATTAGGCCAAACAACTCTTTTGTGGAATGGTTATCAATTAAGGGTGTTTCGGATAAACAACGCAGTTAAATTATGGACGCAATTAAATTAGACGTTTGTGCTTTTTGCGGCAGTCAATACGCATCGGCAAAGCGCGACCAGTCAGCATACATAGCCGGGCACGACTGGATTGTGCTTTGTCAAGAATGTGGCGCGTGTGGGCCTAACAGAGCGTCAGAGGAAGATGCTGTAGCGGCTTGGAATAAGCGACCAAGACAAGATGCTCTTTTTCAGACCGCTCATAATATGGAAAACGCTTTAACCACAGCATTTGTTGGGTTTTCAAACCTTATAAGTGCCAAGAAATCCGCATTTTACCTAAGCACAATCAATGATTCCCGAGTTGAATATCACCGCGTTTTTAAACAGGAAAATATATGAAAGAACAAACACCTGCGGCAGAACAATATGAATCTCTAAAGACAATAGCCCCAAGAACAGCCGATGCCTGCATTGTTAGAGATGCGATAAACAAGGATTCAGTTGGGTTTGATTTGGTGGTAGGCGTCGAGTTTCCAGCTAAATTGGAATCGGAGATTCAAGAATTGACCGCCCTATGCTATGGTGCGCTTTACGACCTAAAGGACACTGATGCAAGCAAGCGCAGGCATCTGGAATGGAAGGCCAGATTTAAAGAACTGACAGGGCTTCAAACTTGATTATGTGCAAACCGCATCGCAATTCTAAAAAACCTTGGTGTAATCACATTAAATGGCAACCAATCGACTTCCGCGAGCCAAGTGGAAAATATCATTGGTGGCTGGCCTACACCAGCACGGTTCCAAATCACTGGAAAGTTTGCCCGATTTGCCTGACTAAGCGTCCTAAAAATAGGGGCGTTGTGCAATTCTAAGATGGATTTATAAACACCTAATCCCAATGCAATTTCTACCAGCGTCATTATTTGGCATCATCGCCCTGTTCAGCAAGGGAGCTAATTGCTATCCCGCGCTGGGGTTGATGGTGGTTTTTATTGGGTTGGGAATCTGGCAGACTGTTGCGGAGAGCCGTGACAAATGAAAGCTGTCCGCATTGAGCTTAAAGATGCCAACGCATTCGTGGGCCTGCATCTTAGGCTCTACGGTATGGTGCCGAAAGTCCTTGCAATATATCGTCACAAATGGTATCCGTATAACGTAAATCGGTGGAACTGGCGGGGTTCGGACCCGCATCTCTCGCTTGTAACGGGCGTTGTTTTGCCGATTAAACTACAGTCCCTAACCGGATTGAGTCTGCGAGGCGCGCTTTATTTCCTGTCACGGGCTTAGAGCGCGCCTCGGTGTTTTTTCGCATTATTGTTTAGCTTCACCAGCTTGTTAGGGCTGGCTGTTCACGCTGGTCGCGGGCGACTTAATCCCGTCTTGCGCTAATTCTTTCCTAAGCATATTTCCTATCTTAAAACCCTGATAATACAGGGTAAAATCATTATTCTCGCACCTTCAACCACCCTCGCTCGCCAACATAAACTTTGCTGGCAGGTTCAAGTAAGGCGGTCAGAATCTCATTGCTGGTTTTGAGTAGCGTTGCGTGGTCTTTGATACGTCCATTCACCTGCTGCACCCGGCACTCGCAACGCTTGCTCTTTCCTGTATCAATGTGCAGCCAGAGCCTCTAAAGAACTTGGTTTTCACAGCATCCAGACTTTCATCCTACAAACCGAGAGTGGAATCAGCTTAAGGGCTTCCGGCTGGAAATGTGAAGGTATAACCAAAGTGGGCACATGGCAGACCAGAACTGGCAGGCGAACAGACCAGCCAACCGAACAGAAAATCAAGTGGACAAAGAAATTAGCTGAGAATGTCCCATGAGCTATTAACGCTCCCTGATGCGCCGTTCGTATTCTTGACGGATTAAAGACGCCTCTAGCCCCATCCCAAGCTCAGGAAACAGGGTTTCTGTGGCTCTGGTGGTCTTATTCGTAGCCATCCATCGGTCTAGCTCTGGAAATGAGGGCGGCATGGGGTGGCTCCGCAGCACATTAACCTCATTCGTGTAATCAATGTCCGTTGATGGTGACGAGCCGGGGGGAGTAACCGTTCCATTGGGGCTTGGTGACTGGCAACTCGTCATGCACAGGAGCAAGATTGGCAGCATCCAGCTTAACTTTGAGCCAGAAATCCATGCGTAACTGCCACAATCCCACGTTGCCCTTGGCCTTGTCCCGCTCGTGCAAGGCTGCGTTGTAGGCGATTCCGGTTCTACAACGCCCGCATTTCTTGAGCAAACCAATGACTTTGGCTTGGGCTTCGACGTGGATAACTTCATGTCGCCTGAGTTCGCGCAACATCGCTTCATAGGTCATTGGGGCAATCCGAAATAACGCATCCAATAGCCCCGCACGGCCCTTAGCGCATAGAAATAGTCATTCAGGGACAAAAGCGGGTTGCGCTCCTTGACCAGAGCCATCACGTCATCTACGCAGGCGTTGGCCTTACGGCGCAGGCGGCGGATTTGGCGCGGGGACAACATCGGGAATATTGTAATCTTCGTACCTTTTCACATTGGCAAACAGGGTTTCTACGTCGCTGATGCTGATTTCCTGCTTCTTAAACAGGGCAATCAGGTTTTGGGCGAATGGAATGCCGTAGGTGATGGAGGCTTGAACAATGGTGGCTAACAATGCTGCGTTCATTTCAAAATAAATTGGTTGAGGATTGAGAGCAGAGCATTTTCCGCATTAACCACGGCTGCGTTAGCCGCTTGCACGTCCGCCGAGTCCTTGGTCTGACTGGCCAGATATTTCATCAAAGCGGCTTTAGCGGCCTGCTGGGCGTTATAGTAGACGTTATACGCAGCCTTAACCTCGTCCACCTGTTTCTGGGTGGCATTACCAGCATTCACTTGGTCTGCCCACAGCTTCATTCCAAGGTCAATGCTTTGAATAATCAACGCTTCGCCCTTATAGGCGACTTCGGCAGGCGTAGAGCCGCAACCGGTGTCCAGAACTGCCACAGCAACGATAAATGAGGCAAAGATGGCTAAGGTGAGTCGTTTCATTGGTCTTTAGGTTTGGTTTCGGCGGTTGTGGTAATTTCCGTATGGGTAACTTGCCGTGCTTCCGTTGTTTCGTCAACCCCGGAATCGAATGGAAGTTTGCCCTTGGCCACTTTGTCCAGCGAGCGGTTCAAAAATGCAAGCATCACGGTTCCCCACGACGTAAAAACACCAACCCAGACGCGCACCTTGGCATCTCCCCCAAGCTCGGAATAGTCCGCACCAGCCATTGCGGTTTGCCATGCCGTGCCAAACGACACAGCCGAGAAAAGGATGATGTAGAAGATTATCCCGTAATAAATCAGCAATTGCTCCTTAGCCTTGTTCAGAAATGTGCTCATTCCGTGTCCTTTTTGATGCGTTTCTTTATCACCGCTGAAATCAAGTCCAGCAGCGGTGTGCCCATGTAGCCGCCCAAGCCTGTCAATGCGCCAGTCAACCAGCCTTCCCAACCAAAATGACGGCAGAAACAGAACACCACCAGCCCACAAAAGATGCCCACCAGCGCACCGCCAATAAACTTCTTGAGCGTGTGCTGTCCTTCGCCTGCCAGTTCGCGTACCAATCCACCAATCATGGCAAAGAAAGCGGCTATGGCTACGGTGAACGCATTGGTATCAGGTGGTTGGATGGGTTCCATAAACCTTTCGCGCCTGCCGGATTTTGTTCAGGGCAACCACTGCCAGAGCGGTCAGGGCAAACATAACGCCGGTTCTCAATATCACCAGTTGCAAGATATTGATGGCCAAAGAGTAATCGCGCAAGGACACCAATTCAGCCTTGTACGCCTGACTGATGGCCATTACCAAGTCAGATAGCATGAGGCTGATAACAATGGTGCGGTAACGAACAGGGTGGTTAATCATTGTTCCGCCTCCACGCGATAAAACTCATTGGTTTGGTCTGCCCTAAGCGCATTGGTGAACAGTGGATACCAGTGAACAAGGTCTTTTGAGCCTTTGGTGATGACCTGAAATGTCTTGGTGAACACATTGGTAACAACCGCTGATTGCTCGCTCTCCACGCCAGACCCATCAGGGCTTAAAATGATGTAGGACGTGGCTCTAATGTGCCATTCCACGCCAGCCATGAGCCTTGTGAATAAGTTGGGCCAGTTCGTGGGGCTATCGGCATCAAAGACTGCGCTGGAATACCAAGGCTCTGCGCCAGTCGTGCAATAGAGCCGGTAATAGGTTTTACCAAACTCAACACTCCGCGCCATGTCTGGCCATGAGACAAGATGGCTGGAGGCTTGGCACGAGCAGGCAAGGAGGATGGTTAGCCATTTTACCATCGGTTTGTGAGCATGGTTGGCGCAACGGTATATGTGACCGTCACACGATTTGTAGGTTGGATGACCAGATAAGCGTCTCCAGCCAAAGATGCGTAAACAGTCGCTCCGTTTTTGGCCACGGCATAGGCAGTTCCACCGCTCAAAAAGCACTCCAGATTGTCACTTGTAGCGTTCAAAAAAGTAAAAGGCGATGCGCCAACTGTAACCGCAACTGGTTTGGCGGCCACTGTAGCCACAGAGGGGGCTTTAACTACTGAGGTAAAAATGTTTGTCCCATTATCGACATATCCACCAGTAACCACCGCAACCGAATCAACCGCTGTTCCTGTGGGCAGCATGTCAGTTCCAAGATGGGTGATAACAGTTCCATCCACGGTTAGATTGAATGTGGTCGCGCTACCAAACTTGGCAATGCCAAATGCTCCACCGCTTTGCATGTTGGTGACAACCATTGTGCAGTTTCGGACGAAAACACTACCACCGTTCACAACTTCAATCGCATGACCAATTTGGTTGCCCCCGTTAATAACAAAAGTGCAACCGTCGAAAGAAAAGTTTTTAACGTAGTGGAATGTATCGGACGCACTCTCAAAGATGCAGTTGTCCGCCGAGCCTTCAAAATTCGGCCCAACCACAGCATCGCCTTGGTGTGTTCCGGTTCGGTTGCGGATATTCACAAAGCTTAAAGTCAGCCCCGCCGTGCCGTAACTGTTAACGTTTCCATCCATATATCCACCAGTCATTTCAAAGTTCCTGAAAGTATTGTTATCTGATAGTTGAAATGTGATTTCCTTAAGAAAGGTGCCGCTCGCACTCTCTCCAATCACAGAAACATTGCGTGGCACGGCTATATTCACCGATTCAGTGTAAGTCCCGTTCGCAATGAAAATGGTGTCCCAAGGGCGAGCCTTTGAAAAGGCCGCTGCAATGGTTTTGAATGGAAATCCGTTTCTGGTTCCGGCTGCATCTGAGCCAATGTAAGCATTAACGTTGATAAAGCTGTCTCCGTAGCCAGCAAGGTTGGTATTCCAAAATGCCGTAAAAATATTGGTTGTGTAATTGGTTCCAAATTGGGTGAAACCCGCTCCAGTGGAGGCGTTTTCTTCCCAATTCTTAGACGCTGGAATGGATGAATTATTAAGAAAATAAGCTTGGTCGTTTACGCTATTTGACAACTGGAACGCGTTCGCTCCGTTTCCAAAAATAGCCGCCGTTGCATTTACATTTGTATAATACCCAACCGCTCCGATTTGGACATATCTGGTATTGGCTGGAGCATCCTCGAACCCATAACCGTAAAGCTCGTTGGTGTTCAGCGTTGGATAAACATTGGTCACTAAAACACGAACTGGGTATGCAATGTTGGTAACGGTTCCAAGGTATCCATTCGTCCCTGCCACCCCTTGGCTGATGGCCAAAGCGATGTTTGTCATCACGCTCATGGCCCCGCTGTTCGTGGCCAAAGCCTTGGCCTGATTGGTCACAAAGTTCCGGCCCACTTCGGCACTAACGGCGAATATATGTCCGATTGGAAAGGCGCTGTCGGTTACGCTGGCGTTGGTTCCTGCGACGACAGATGCAGCCATGGTGGTTATCCTAAGCTGCAAGCTGTTGGTAGCATCGTTCAAATGGCGGGTTTGAAAGTCAAAAGCCTGCTGCAAATTAGTGGACGCCTCAACCAGAGAGCCAAGGATTAACTGTCCGGTTATATCGTTAACGTAACCAAAAGTGATGAATGGAACAGGTAACATGCCGCCAACCAGTGTCAGATTGGTCGTATTCAGGCTTGGCGCGGTATAGAGAATCGTGTCATCAGGAGCGCGAATGACCCACACAGCCCCATTGTTGCTGACGCTGCCGCCGTTGTAATTCGTGGCTAGCAACGTGCTGCCAACGTAGGTGCGATTGCCAACCATTGACCCGCCGCCGTCCACGGCGATGACAATGTTCGTGCGGATGAACACAGGCAGGTTGCCCACGTAAAAGTTGGTGGCGTTGACGCTGTTAAGAAACAACTGGCGCGTATCATTGGTCAGCACGAACACGCCCGTATCATTCGTGGCATTGCCAGTGATTCCTATGGAGGCCCGTGCAGTAATTGAGTCTGTAGACACCAGAAACGTGTTGCCGATGAACGGGTCGCTAAAATACATGGCTGGCTTCCCGTTTGGGGTTTGGCCAAGAGAAGTCAGGACAGATGCCAGAAGCGCAAGAGTGATGACGAGTTGTTTCATATTTTCAGGGTCAATACCAGCCGCTGGAGCCATTTGTGTTCACCAGCGCATATTTCGGCAATCCGTTCGTAAAGAAAGTGTAGATGCTGCCCTTGGGCGCAACCAGCGTTCCGCTTGGGTCTGGCGCGGTTCCCCAATAAACAAAGTTACTGGTATAGCTGGCCGCAATGTTGGTCACTTGGTTCAATGCTGTGGTTATCAGGTTTGTTGTCCACGCATTGGTTTTTGCCGAGTTGATGTTGAGCGCGAGGATGTTGCTCAGGGTGGAAACATTATTGGAATCAGCCACGCTTAAGGTTGTGATTCGGGCAACAAGGGCGGTGTTTAAATCGTTCGTGGGATTGGTCGAGGCCGCGCCACCAACCGGAACGCCGTCAATGGTCATTCCCGCGCCGCCAGTGACCAACCGGATGCCATTGTTAAACCGAAGGCTGAGACTGTCATTGGTCAACCCCCCAAAATCCAAAGCAGTTGAGTCAGCCATGACAAATGAACCGGCATTCGTGGCCTTAGCCTGCCTGCCAGCAGCAAAACCGTAATTGGCTGACACCGTATTAAAAGAGCCGCCGGGTATGGCTGAGAATTGCGCGCCTTTTTCAACAGTGTTGTTTTGCCCGCCTGAAATCGCCGAATACAATGCGTTGGTGATTAGGTTGACCGAGCCGCCCGCTATGACATTGGCCACATTAAATCCAAGCCCGAACTCCATCCGGTTGAGAATACCGCCGCTGATAACACTATCTGAGCCTTGGTCTCTAATGAAATTATTGGCCCCAAAAACAATGGTTCCGTTGGTGATGAAAAGGAAGGTTCCATTGTTGTATTTAAAAACCAAGGCTGACGCATTGTTAAGCGTTCCGAACACGTTTCCCCCTGAAATGGTGTTCCCGGACAAAGACCAACCCCCGCCGCCAACGCCGCCGGCCAGAGTGTTGCTGATGGCCGTTACCTGCGTCTGGTTCACGAACTCATTGGTCGCATACTTGGCCCAATTCGTAAGATTTATGCTCCCCGGTTGCTTGGTAAGTTGCAGGAAATTACTGGCCGCGATGAAATCGGTTATCTTGGTGTAGTTCAGGGCTTCACTTATTGCCAAGTCGTTCGTGGCGTTTTTCACATGTGTATCAACCACGTTGCTGGCCCCTGAAACCTCTGGATGCGTGGCGAAATTCAGCCCGTTCGTGACTAGATTTGCATAGTTGGTCGCATTGGCCCCAATAAGATTCGCCTGATTGGTGTCATTAACACCCAGCAAGTTGATTCTAGCAATCAACGCCGTGTTCAGGTCGTTGGTTCGGTTCGGAGCGTTCAGTAGCGTCTCAAATGTCGCCTTAACCCATGTGGAAATATCGTTCGTTGATACGGCAACGATGTTCGTCACCTGATTGAGCGCAAACCCCAATATATTCGTTGCGCTGGAATTGGTCTTGGCTGATGCGATGGCTATGGAGAGAAGGTTGCTGAGTGTCGCCACATTGTTTGACCCTGCCAAGCCAAAGGCGTTATCCGATGCTGTGAATTGAATCACCAGTTGATTGCTGGCGTTGATAAGCTGTCCAGCTAAAACAAAACTTCCTTGGCCGTTGGTTCCGGTTAGGTAGCGGGCATCAGAAACTTGGGCAGACCACGCAAAATCGCTTGCCGGGTAAGTAGGTGCGCCAAAGACCCCAATCAAAGTAGAGGCTTGCACTAATCCAAGGTTTGTTGAACTAACCCAAATATCGAAGTCATATCTCTGCGGCGGTGCTGGAATGGTAACGTGATAAAATCCGCTGAGAAGCCCGCCAAAAAGATTGCTGAAAGTGCAAATGCCGAACCGAGATGTAACTTGCTGGACTTTGAACGGGAGTAGGACGTTAGGGCCATTAACCGAGGTTCCTGATTCGGCCTGCACAATAACCAAACGGTTGCTGGTTTGACTCACGCCAAACATGGGGTCGAGCAATTGAAACTGAACATCCGTTGCAAAACAGTTTATCAGCGACAGCAGAAAAATTAACGGCAAAATGTGACGCCAAGTTTTTCTTTTTATCAAATACCTAACAGTTTCAACATGGACTGAAAATTCGGAAGCCAAACCTTGAATTGATTCCCCGCTATTATACCTAGAGCGAATTGAGGCCACGTTTTCGCCATTGAGAACAGCGCGGGCAAAATATGGAGTTTTTTGAATGTTAAGCCTGCCTTTTTTGGCGCAATCCTTCATGTTCCCAGAATGCGTATCCAGAAAAAGATGCGCCGGATTGCAGCAAGCGGGATTATCACATTTATGGCAAACCTCCATTTTTCCCGGCTCGTTCCCTGTTGAAACTTTATAGGCAATCCTGTGCGATTTAAAAATGCTCCCGATTAATGAAAATTGTCCATAGCCATCGCTGTTCCGACTACCGCACCAATTCCAGCAAGCGTCCTTCCCTTCGGTATCATTGACTTTATATCGAAACCTCAAAAAATCATCATCCGAAAGCTCTGGAATGACCTTAGCCATACGACACCTCCGCATGGCTGGCCAGCAGGAACAGGGCAATTTTAAGGCTTTTGGTCATCACTGCCTTCGGGCACACTATCATCAGGTTTGCTTATTACAAGCTTAAGTTTTGGTTCTATCGACTCAATAAACCGCCAAAGCTCTGCCTGCGGTATCTTAACCATAGCTTTATCGTTAAAGAAATACACGTCGTTGGCGTTGAAACACCAACCCCTGCGCTGTCCGTTCACGCCCAATCCGCCTTTGGGCATGCGAACATCGGGGGACTCGGTTGATTCGCCTGTGATATTAGATATGATTTTCACGATGTAAACCCACGACTCATAACGGTAAATCCGGCGTCAGCCGATGATGTTCGGCTTGGGCAGGTGGTGGTGATTGATATTCCGTCATGGCTCCACAGGATAACCGGCGTTCGATTGCCAAGTTGGGAGCCGAATGATATGGGGTTGTAGAACACCGTCACTTGGTCGCCGGGATAGAATACCTGCCCGCCAAAGTCGGTGTCCCAATCGTCTTCGCCGGTCTGTCCGCGCCAAGAAACCACTGGTGTAAAGTCCGCCCCATGAATGCGGCGATTAACAATATGGTCATATTGAAGCTGTGTCGCCACAAGGTCTTTGCCGTTCGCTGGCAATATCAAAGAGGAGCGGCCATCCAGCCGTGCTATCGGAATCACTGCTGCTGAGTTTAAGAACGGCGCGTCTGTTCTGCCTAAAGGCGATGGCTGGTCTTCTGACCAGAGGCGACATTTGATTGTCCCCTCAATACCAGCAATCGGGTCATCGGTTATTTCCAGCCAGAATGCCGCTAGAATCGAATTAAAGGCGTCCAGTTCGTTGGGTAGAATGAATGTGCATGTGGCTCCTGATTCTGTGACCGTGTATCCAGCCGGGTCGTTTCCCACCAAGACCAACTGCGGCGGGGTCAGGACGCTTAGGCTGTTGAAATAGTCACTGGCAACAATGCTGTCATTCTGGAAATCGTAGAACTCATTCGGGTTTCCGGTAGTGGCATCAATACCAGAACACCCCCCGTCCGTTCCAGTAGTGACGGTCATCAGATATTCACTGTTACCATTGACCAGAAATCCTGAGACAAAGGATGGGATGACATACTTTGAGCGCACAGAGATAATGCCGGTTCTCACCTGCCAGCATTGCCACTTTTCAGTGCCAACCGGGGCATCAATCGGAACATCGCAGTTGTAGACTTTGAAGGGGTGAAATTCCAGAATTTGTGCCGGTATCTCCGGCATTCCGGTTCGCACACGACGGAGACGGGCTAAATCTCTTTGAAGTTTATGAATCACCCCGCCGTAGGTATCGCTCTGTTGCTGGCCGGATTGCGCCTTAAGCCACTCCTTCGAGTTTGCGCTGGAATCGCGAACTGAACGCATAGAGGAACCCTCGCTGCGCTTGGGCGTCAACCGGCGGCTAAATGGCTGGTTTGGGGTCATCAGTACGGCAGATTAAAGTCGTTGGCGTTCTGCGGGCGGTTGTTTTGTGTAAACAAATCTCTGTCCCAATTTCCTATCGGGCTTCCGAGCCATGTATGAACAATTTTAAACCACGTCCTTTCATAAACCACCTCATCGGCCTTCCTGAGCCAAGAAATGTTCACACTGCCAAGGCTGGTTCCATCATCGGAATAGCTCTGAGGATTAATTGAAGCCATGTCATCGAAAATGGTTCCATCTCCCGGAGCGGGAGGCGCAACTGTGTCAAAGTTGCCAAAAGGATTGCCCAAATCGCCACGCGCCAAGTCGGTGAGATTGCCAGACGTGCCAATGAAATAATCAGGCACAATTCCTGTCGGGTCTTCGATATATCCACCCGGATTAAGCGGCCTTGGTTGGAAAAAGTACTGGCTCCAAGTGACCTGATACCCCACCAGATATGGTGTGTCCTCCTGCCGCCAGAGTTTGGATATGATTTCCTGAGCAGCGGCAAGAGCGATTGCCAAGAAATCGTTTGGGTCTGATATGTTCACCGGAGCCGAAACTATGGAGTATTGATAATTGCCAGCGGGCTTGTTGGCCGTAACCCCATCCCAACGCGGTGGCGCAATTATGGTGGTTCCAAAATCGCAATCAGGATTGGGCACCTGAACATCAATAGTGCCGTTGGTTATCTGTGAAAGCACATTGGTCTGAATCAGCCCATTAATCTGGTTCTGCGAAGGAAAGAATGGCGAATCACGATAGGTCTGAATCAGGCGAACGATTGACTCTTTGATGCTCGCACCGGTAATGTCTGTGTCGCCAACCATCACATAAGTGCTGTTATCGGTGGCGTACGGGAGTAATGCCCACGAATAGCGGGGGTGCTTTAGAATATCAATTCCAAGCTCAACCGGAACCACTTGAAAGTCATCGGGCGGCGAGTCAAAGCTGATGGACTCAGACACAATGGAAATATCAGCATAGCCAGCGCGGAAAGACTGAACCTTGGTTGAGAGCACCCGCCATATATTCCCAACCGTATCAGCCAGATATGTGCCCCGCCCGATGGCAGAAATAATGTTTATGGCGTTGTCGTAAGCTGTTTTAAACCGATGCTGCGCCGTGCATTGCTCTGCGCGTTCGATTTCCGGCGAGTCTGCGGCTTCTTCCAGTTTGGTTCCTGACGGGTCGCCAATCACCGCAAGCTGACCGGATGGGTCTGGTGTGCCTGCTGGCGCATCCGGCCCAACCGAGCCTATTGGCTGTAACGGCAATAGCGTTACGCCATCGGCGCGGTCTTTGCCTGCTGGAATGTAAAAGGGCATTTTACTTAATCAAAACCCTTGGCTGAACATCTCGCCAGCCTCGCTGGAGGCTTTTAGGCGGACAAATTGGCCCTTGTTGACTTTGGAAACATCCAAACCCAACTTGGTTTCACCGTCGATGTTCGACCAGCTTTGGAGCACCCCAATCTTGTCGGATACCTGCCATTGGAAATCCGGCTCAAGCTCGCTCGAAATCTCCACTTTCAAATCTGATTGGCGGCGGAAGAACGGCGGATAGCTGGTCTTTGGCTCAACCCGTCCAGCAACCTCAACCAGCATGTGCAGCGGAACGGCCAGACCATTCGCAAACGCTTTGACAAAAACCGCTTCATTGGAAATCTGGACATGCCGGTGCCAAGCGTGATTGTGTGGGTTAATCCACGTAACCGTTTGTTGCTGGGCGGGGAATTTGAACTGGCCGGGGTCAGCCTCAACAATATCGGCGGTGATGGTCAATTTTCCATTGGCTACTTCAACTTTGTGATTAGTGAGTGTTTTCATGGATTGTTTACGAGGGGAAATTGGCCAAGCGGATTAATGGACTGTCCCACGGCGGCGGCAGCAATCTTTCCAATCTCTGCCGAAATCTTTTTCAGTTCACGGTTGCTGATGCGGATTAAATCGTTCGTGGCAGACCCCATTCCACCCCCCACCACAAGTCCAATCCGCTCCCAAGCCGAGGCTGGCATTTGTCGCATGTGAGATTCGGGGTTAGGCAATCCACCTCCTGCCACTATCTTGGCCGCAGCCGAGCTGACATTAAGCAAAGCGTTTAAGGCGGGCGACATGGTTCCGCCAATACCGGTCAAGGCCATCGCTTTCAAGAAACTCTTAAAGGCCGAACTATCCAGAAGCTTGGTAATGGAAACTACAATCAAATCAAGCCCTTGGGCAAAAATCTTCACAATCGGCACAACGTCCATGGCCAGTTTGGCGAACAATGCGTTTAAGTCGGCCTTGAGGATGCCGAACTCGTAAGACACTGATGCCAGTTGCGGAGTGGTCTGCGCCATTATCTTAGCCGCGCCTTGTAGCCGACTGTCCAGATAGGCCATTGCGCCACCAAATTGGACAACATCCTTTTCAGACACGCCGATTATGGACGCCATCATGGAGCGTTTTGAGGTAAATTCGAGTCCAAGACCGGACAACAGGGACTTTGCGTAAAGTTCCCTCGCTCGCTCGAAAGATTTCAAAACCTCCAAAGCCGCCTTAGCCAACTGTTCCAAAATCACCCTAAGAGTTTTGGCAACGATAAAAAACTCGCCATACCCCATTGCACCAGCCATTCCAAAAAAACTATTCCCGCCACCTTTTCCACCCCCGCCGCTGCCGCCCAATATTCCATTTGGCAGGGCATTGGAAAGCATTCTGGCACCAACAAAAGGATTGAACAGAGACGCTACAATTCCAGTAACCAGCCCCTTTTTATCAATCGTTGGAATGACAGGGGGTGTTTTTCCTTTATAGTTGTTAAGTGCCGCATCGCCCATTGCTATTTGAGCAATTTGGTCGATTATTTTCTGGGAACCGCCATGACGAGCCAAATCGTCCATCGCCTCTTTCATATCCCCACGGAGCTTATTTTTAAGCTTGGAACCGGAGCCGCCAGACGCCTGTGAAAACTGAGATTCCCAAATTTTTTGCAGGTCTGGATTGGCGGAAAGAACCATTGCTCGCTTGGCCTCGGTAAGACCTTTAAGAAAATCAACTGTAGACTTCCCGTATCCAGTTCCCTTAAAACCCTGAGCGGCGGCTGTTCCAATGCTCTGTATCTCCTTTTTAAGTCCAGACGCTGAGCCTTTTGCGCGTTCCAAATCGTTTGCCAGTTTTTGGGTTGGGGACGTTGACCCTCCGCCAGAGCCGCCACCTGAAAGCGCGGCAGTCATATTGGAAAGCTTGGTTAAAACCCCCTCAATATTATCGGCCCCCACTAAATCAAGCTTAAGCGTATAGTTCATGATTGACAATGCCCAACCGCTTGAGCATGATTACCAAATGAAAAACAAAAACGCAGTTGCGCTAGGCAGGGTTGGAGGAAGGTCTGGAATCGGAAAGGCAAAAGCCAGAACTTCTGAACAGGCCCGCGCAGCAGCCTTAAAAAGATGGAAAAAGAATGAAACCCAAACCCATTAAAAATTTGGCCCAATCGGACATTGCGCGATTTTGGAAATATGTCACAAAGCCGATTGGCTCGGAGTGTTGGGGTTGGATTGCTAAAAAAACCAGATTTGGATATGGTGAATTTTATATCAGACAGCGCGGGGTTGATAAAAGCGTGTCCGCTCACCGGATTTCTTGGACTATATACAAAGGCAAAATTCCAAACGGCTTCTTGGTTCTTCACAGGTGTGATAATCCAGAATGTGTTAATCCCGACCACTTGTTCCTTGGCACTTACAAAGACAACATGCAGGATAAAATTAAGAAGGGCAGATGTAATATTACACATGGGGAGAACAACCCCACTTCCAAGCTTTCCAATGCTGAGGTAGAGAGAATAAAGGAACTTTGCGCGAGCAGTGTGCCCCAAAGAAAAATTGCCCAACAGTTTGGAATTAATCAGTCCAATGTCAGTCGAATTGCTCATTTTGAGCGTCGTATTCACGGTTAATTTTTCTTCGTTTTTTGTAGCTTCAAAAGCTCTTGCTTCACAAACCCGCCATCAGCCAGACCAATCCCAGAGAATTGAAGCCATGCATCGTGTGTTCTGGCAGCACCTATCAAGGCGTAGCCCCTTGCCATCGGAAACCTCAGCCACACGCGGTCATACCCAAGAGACGGAAAATACTTCAGCATTAAGGCTACGTAATCCAACAGAAATCCAACGCCCGTAGCTTCTATTGCCGCGCCGGATTCTCCAGAAAAAAAGATATTTCGCCTTTCTCTGCAACCTCGCCAGCAAAGCTGACCAGCGTCTCAGCGTGACGCTTGATTTGTTCTAACACAGCCAGCATCACTAGATTGAGGGCGGAAGCCTCCCAACCCATGCCAACCACCTTCTTGGCCGTCTTTTTGACGGCTGCAACCCCATCGTTTTCCAGCAGGTCGAAGACAGTCTCAATGTCTGACGTGAACACGTAGCAGATTTCCCATTGCTCTTTGGGCTTGAAATCGACGCTCACTGATTGCTGTGTCATGGCGTTCTCAATCATCTTGAGCAGTGGCGACTCTAAAGCCTGCAAAACCGCAAAATGGGCAGGAACAACGTGCGCGATGGTTTTTCCAGCGGCCTTGATTGGGCCTTTGGTAAAAGCTGCCCCCGCCGCCCCCGGCAACGGCCTTGCCTGCGCTGCCTTGATGCAGGACTGACGCCCTTTCCAAAGGAGAAACGGTTCAAGGTTGACGCATCTTACCGCTTGGTCACGCGGGACTTTTGGATGCTCCTGCAACCGCCTGTATATCTGTTCAGTTTCAATCATAAGTGGCTAATACTTAATGAGTTATAGATTAATGGACGCCTGCTATTGCGTTATACGTCTTCAAAGTAAATGTTCTCATACCTTCGCGTTTGCGGGCTTGGTTCGCCTTGTTGGAAATCATCAGGGCGTTGATAGAGCCGAATGGCGTCGAAAGCGTCACGACAGAGCCAAAGGTAGGCGGAGTGACATTGGTATCGTCGATGACCTCAAGTTCAACGTCGATACCCTTGCGGAGCAGGATGACAATGGCCTCAAAGCCCGCACCTTGTTCAATGTCGATTTCCTCCACCCGCTCAGACTCATTGGCAGACGTGACGATGTAGCCAGTTAAAAGACCTTCCGTGCCCCAGACAATCGTGGTCAATCCCTCGACAACGAAATTAGGACTCCACGTTACGGCACTGTTTGCGGCTGTATTAGACATAAATTAGATGACCTCCTGTGCGGCTTGGGGTTTAACTTGGACTTCCTCATAATCGTTCAAAAACTCAGCGGCAACCGGACGCCACGGATAACCACCGGGGCCGCTGGCCTCCACCAGAAAAACATGGGCGCGAATGCCACCGCGAATGGAATGGATGCCGTCATAGCGAATAACTTTGAAAGCCTGTTTGCCATCGCTGTTCTTCTTTATGAAGGTTTTGCCTTCATAAGTCTTAAGCTCCGCAATGCGGGCCTCCAGTTGTTTGTTTGCGTCCAGTTTTTCGCTCATATGACAGTCGGGTTTCCGGGTGAAGTTGCGGATGGCAAACTCAGTTGAGTGCCAATCCAGATTGATACCTTGAAAGCGTCGATGTTAAACCCATCGTCTTTACCCCAACGCCCCATGCCCACATAATCGGGCGGTTCATCAGTGTTCGGGTTGAATCGCATGGTGCGGAGTTTGTCGCGCATGGTTTCCGCCAATTCAAACAGCGGCATTCCGCCGCCGGAACCAGCGGTAAGGTTCCCAGAGCGAAGCTGTTGCAGTCCGCGTCCGCGAGAAATGATAACATCGAAATAGCGGTTAACCCGTCCGGTAATATCCAGTCCGGGGCCATTCACCCGCGCTTTTTCATCCTCGAACAGAATGGCAATTTTGCACACGCCGGGGCTGTTCAATAGGATTTCCCACGCATGAACAAAATCAGACGCGATATAAGCCTTGGCACCATCCAAAACCCCGTCTAGGGCTATTCTGATGGCCTCTGCTTGGTTGCTGATGGTGCTCATAGCGAACTGGCGTTACAAACACTGCGCGTCCCCCACATGGCTCCAACGGAAAAGAACCGCTTGTAGGTTCCGTCAAGCTCCTGTTCGCCGTGGCCGATTTCCAAGAGCAGCTTTCGCCACATGGCGGCAAGAGTTGAGAACGGGTTCTTCTCGTCAGGCGCGAGACGGCGTTTATAGAGCGTGTGGCAAATCAAATCCAAGGCCGCTTCACGAATCTTGGCGGGCACAAAGCTGGTTCCGCCTGTGAGCACAAGCAGGTCATTCACTTGATAGCCTGTGCCGCCGTCCACGATGGCGGGCGCAATGGCCACGGTCTGGGCATTGATAGTGGTTCCGTTTTCGTCAGAATAGGGCGAATCGGTGAAGGCAGCGAAAACGGTTAGCCCCGTCCCCGTCTGACATTGCAGCCAATTCGCCCCAAAACAATCCACGTTGGCGATTGGGTCGATATAGCGAAGGTAGGCCGGAACATTGGGAACTTGTGGCTGGACTTGGGCGGTGACTTCCAAATCCGCATCATTGCCGTAAATTGTGATGATTGTGCCCGCAGCGACAAAAACCTGTTCGCCCTCCAGCATATCGCTTCCATTCAGAAAGAAGCCGGTTTCATTGGCTCCCGGCGTGAACAGGTACGATGCGCCAGCGGTCAACCCGGAAAGGTTGTAATTGCCGATACCGGAGAACATCGCGCCATCCGGGATAAGGTCGTCACCATACCCGCTGGTTGCCGCCGTGAGATAGTTCCCGCCATGAATCACCTCAATGGCTGTGACCGCGCCATCAGAGTCAACATCGGTCACTTTGATGACGCAAACCGTTCCGGTCTGGGCCAGTGGAATCGGGTAGATGGTTGAGAGATAGCTGTTGATTTCCGTGACAACCGACTGAATGACCATGTTGTAGACCGACTGGATGGCGGTGTCGTTGAAATCGCCGGATGGCGGAACCGAATCATCACAAGCCTCAATCAGTTTGATTAAGCCGCCCAGCTTGGCCTGAATCAAATCCTGTGTGACGTAGGGAGAGGACGCTAATTTTGCGGTGGAGATGTAGCAATTCTGGTCGTATCCACAAGCGACTAGGACTTGACGGTTCCGAATTGGAACGTCAAATCCATTGAAGCATTGTGTAAATTCACAGAACACACAAATTAAGCATTCATCCAGCTATAGGTGATGATTTCACCATTGTTGTTGTCGCCGGACGGCACGGTTTGCAAAAACTGGTAAAACGGGTAGGTGTTACCGCTAATGTCCAGCGCGGCGTAGAAATACAGCACTTGAGCAGGGCTTCCAGTCACAGCCACACCCGGAATGCTGATTTTTTGGGCGTTCGGGGGCGTAACGAACGTGCCGGGGACGGGCAGCGCGGGTGCGGGCTGTGAAAGCGTCAGGCTGGCCGGAGCCGCCTTCAAGTCAATCGTGATGCTTTTGGTTGGGTCGGTGTGCGCCGGAATCGCCGGGACGTTCACCGCAATAAGGCCGAGCCGCCATGCGTCAGAGAACGGGCCAACCGCTTGCAGGTCGATAATGCCAGTGGTGTTGTTCGCAGCAGCAGCGGGCAGCGCCATTGTCAGCGAAATCGCTTTATCTTGAGGGCCGAGGATGATTGCCATAAATTATTTGTCCTTCTTTTCGTGCTTTTCTTTGTGCGCCGGTTTTTCCTGTTCAGCCGGTTTTTCTTCGCGCTTCACAGACTTTTCGGCGTCCGCATGGAGCTTCGTGATTTTGTTGTGTTCCGCTGGGCCGATTTCGATTGAGCGAGCCATGATTTTAATAGGTTACGGTCGTCGCGCCGGGAATGAAAACGCTTCCAATGCTGAACCATGAGGCGATACCGCCGAGGTTCTCAAGGATGGTAAAGTTCGTGGTGGTGGTGCTCTGCGGATTGATTGCGATAATCGCATTCAAGTTCGTGGTCGAGAATGCCGCGAACACAACCGGAGGATAGGCGTAAGGCACGGGAAAGGTGACAACCAGCGGGGTTGCGGCAACCACCGTATTGGTTCCGGTCTGGATTCGGGTAATGGGCAGCGTAGCCCGCCATAGAACCGTGCAATTCGTTGGCGTATTGGCCGTGGACGCGAACGCGAAATTAGACGGGGTGACATACGTCAGGCTGAACGGTGCGCCATTCGTCGAGGTCGGGAAAAGCTGAACAATCGGCGTAACCGTGTACGGAATCGGAAACACGTTAGTCCAAGTATTGCCGGTGAACGTGGTCAGCGTGGTTGAGCCGGTCTGGTCGCTGTTGCTCGGAGTGTCGCCCGTGGCAACGGCTCCAAAGACCATCACAAACACAAGGCACACGCCAAGAATCAGCTTCTCAAGTTCAGTTGAAACAGTGGAATTTTTCATGTTATTAGCTCAAAATGGTTCGGTTGGCCGGAGCGATGGAATCAGTCACAATCAAAGGAATGCCGCCCATTGTGGGGAGGTTCGTGGGGAAGTCAGCCAGCGGAGCGGAGCCTTTCGTCCAGCCACGGTCTGAACCGCTCACAAAGTTGGTTACCGTGCGGGCGCGTTGAAGCACAGCGGCGGCGTTCTGGGTACAGAAAGCGAGGTCGGGCTTCTCGGTAATCGGGAATTTGGCGAACAGGCGGGACACAGTGGTGTCATCCCACAACCCGTTACTGGTCGTGGTTCCGTTGGTCACGTCTACGTTGATAATCGCGCCGATGGCATGGTAATTCGCCATGCTGGTTCCAAGGAAGCCAAACAGGTTCGCGCACCAAGCCCGCTGATAGAGCGGAGTGTTGGCGGTCGAATCAGCCGATTGGACTTGCTGCGGATACCAAGGATTCATTTGGATGCCACGGCCATTGCCGAACAGCCAATGAACACCTTGCGGGCCGATTTTGATGAACCAAATCGTTTCACATGCGCCAGCGGTTGTGCCGCCCGCGTCAATGACTTGGTCAATCTTCAAGCCAGTGCGGGAATCCACCTGAGTCCGCGCCGTGGTGAGGAAATCAATCAATCCCGGAGGGCCATCGGCGTCATTGAGCGAGCCGAGATAGAACTGACGGCCACACAGCAACGCCTTTTGGCGAACGCCGGACGTGGCAAAGGTTTCAAACACCATCGCGGGAGAATCTCCTTGGCTCTGGCGGGCCTCCAGAATCGCCTCGTCCACGCGGAACTGGCAATCAAACGGGAAGCAGTTGAACCGTTTAATGTCAACCGAAGGTGCGGAAAGCTGGACGCCGGAATTGACGGCGCGGAAGCTCGCATTCGAGCCAAGCGCGGTCAAAATCGTTGCCTCGTAGCTGATGCCGGGAATCGGACGGCCCATAACCTTGTCCAATTCAGGAGCCACGTTCACGATGTTGTCAACCAAGCCGACACTGGCGGGACTGGCCAAACGGTCAATCGCCGTAATGTCTTTGAGCGTTAAAAACTGATTGTTGTTAGCCATAGATTTGGTTGATTAATTTGAGAATTGCGCCCGCATTGCATCGAGATTGTTGTATTTACGGCTCCAATCCGCGACGATTTTGGCAGTGCCTTTCAGCGCGGGGTCAACCTGCGGCTGGCCTTCACCACGATACACGGCGCGAGCTTCCATCGGCAGGGAGGGAGAGTTTTTGGCCGCGAACTTGAGTACGGTCAAATCCAAGGTTTTCAGTTCATCCAGCTTGTAGGCAACGCCGGTTTCAGGATTGAAAGCCACACGGCCTTCCCTATCCATTTGGGCGATGATGGTATTGCGCTCCGTGTCGTCGCCACGTTTCTTGGCATCCAAGGCGACTTGGCGGGCTTCGGAAAGAGCGGCTGAAATCTGCTCACCGGACAAGGTTTGCTCCTTGCCGTCCAGCTTGAAGGTCAAAACACCAACCGGCGCGGTCTTGGCGTCCAGTTTGGCGGTAAGCGCGGTCAAAACCTCTGCCTCAGTAGAGGTTTCGGCCAAGCCAAGCGATTTGGCGATTAAGGGGAGTGAACTCATAGATTTTTCTTTGTTTTTGTCGGACATTTTCTTGTCCATGCAAGCATCACACTTGCAATCAGATTCATGGTCTTTGGCAGCGAACAGGCCGGTTGGATTGGCGGCAGGATTGTCAGACAAATCAATGCTTTGAAGCTCCTGACAGCGGGCGTAATTCTCCTCGCCACGCTTTTCCATCACGCCTGAAAAGGCGATGGAAAACCCAAACTGGTCGGGGATGGTTTCAGCCATCTCGAAAATCTTCTCTTTAACAGCCGCATCCAGAGACTTGAAAACATGGAAATCCGCCCGAACCTTGTTGCCGTCGATTGAAAAATTCTTGAGAGTGCCAGCAGAGTCACCGATGACGTTCTGATGCTCGCCATCGTGCTTATGCCGCATTTTGACCTTAACCCCGCCGGAGAACTCGGAAGCAACCTCTTTGACGGTTTCAAGGGTCTTTTGGTCGATGCGGACACCGTGACCCTTAGCCTCGCCAACTGTGATAACCGACACGCCAAAGATGATGCCTTTCTCGCGGTCAACCTTGCCGCCAATCAGGGTGGAGAAGCACAGTGCTTTGGTCATCTATGCGGACTGATACGACATAAGATTTCCTGATTCAAGTTATAAGTCGTTATATTAAGTGAAAGTTCCTACACCTTCAACCTTTACAATTCAGCGGTTGGAACTGATAACAGTGGTCGATGACCAAAACATTTCGCGTGTGGCACAAGACGGGCAAGCCCGAAAACATCCAATCGGACACCATGAGTTTCAAGCGAACCGCTACCGGGCTAACGGTTCGGTTCAGTGGCAACCGAAAGGTTGAGGGTGCGGTTTGTGTAACCGAAGTTCCCAAAGATGAAAAACCGCGCCGTTAATCTTATCGCGGCAGCATGGCGAAAACGGCTGTGGGGATTCTTTGACTTACAAAATAAGTTCAATCCGAAACCGTTGAATGCCGATATTAGAAAATGTGCGAAGCTCAATTCCAAATTCCTGAAATGACACCATTCCTGATAGGTGCGCTGGCTGGATTGTTTTTCCTGTGGATGCTGTTCAATTCAACCGCCGAATGTCCCGCCTGCAAATCCAAGGATACCTACCAATACGACCAAGTAACTTTCAAATGCAGGCAATGCGGAAATGATTTCCTGCTATAATGCGAAGTGGCCTACCACCACCCCAAGAAGGCGCTCCTCCGCAAACGGCGTCAGGCTCTCCCCGTCAGGACTCACCGGATAAAACGGCCTAGCCGGTAAATTCTTGTAGCCAACCCCGAATTGATGTTCGTCAGCGTAATCCGCCGTATTGGTCAATATCGCGCATGAATCGGTGACGTGATGCACAAAACTTTCACGGAGACTGCCGGTCAGGATAAGATTGGGGGTTGTGTCGCCACCCTTCTTTGCATCAGCATATTTCTTGGTGAGTGCTGGCCAGTTGCTTGGGCGGGCGTAATCCTCGTTGCCGATGTTCAGCATGGAAATGTCTTGAAGCTCACCAATCATCTGAAACAGCAATCGCTTGCGGCCTTCGGATGATACCCGCCCTTTTAATTCTGAAAAGAATGGACTCCATCCATCACTGATGACACGCATGTTTCAGGCTTTCGATTTCGCTGCGGTCATGGAGCCAAGGGGCTTGGGGGGCTTCGGAGCTTCGTTCGGAATGCCTGATTTTCCCAAGCCGCATGTACTTGTAAATCGTTTCCTCGTTCAGACCTAAAATCTTTTTAGCTACGGAGGTCGGTATCTTAGGAGTCTTGTGGATTTCCAGAGTTTGCATGGGGCTTATTCGCAGCCAATTTAGTCGGGTCAACAATCCGCATACGATAACCAAACGTGTTGGTCAAATCCTGCTCGGTTCCTTCTTCGGGGAATATGCCAGCACTGGCCAGAGCTTGGAAGGTCTTGGCGACAACCATCTGATTGGCTGGTGTCAATCCGCCGCGAATGGATTTAGGCGCACGTCCCTTGAATCCGTTTATCCTCAGGTAAGGCTCAAAAATCTGCTTTCGTTCCATCTCGCCGAAAGCCCGCTTGTCAAAGATTGTCCACTCGCTGCGAACCTCGCCATGCAAGTCAGCCACGCCAGAGCCGCCCATCATGCCAGAACCTTTAGAGGACGTGGACAAGGTTTGGCCAAGGATGGCTTTGGTGACTTCCGTGTTGTTCAACTCAATGACTTTCCAGCACAGTGGGATCCGAAGCTTGGAATTCACGTGACTTGAAGTCGCGGCCGCACTGACCCTATAGTGAGTCGTATTAATTTAAATCATACCAACATGGTCAAATAAAACGAAAGGCTCAGTCGAAAGACTGGGCCTTTCGTTTTAATCTGATCGGCACGTAAGAGGTTCCAACTTTCACCATA
>JADMIO010604048.1_pt1 | contig 40722 bp, 42 predicted proteins | sample 8958161 | NCBI WGS metagenome assembly JADMIO01 (sample SAMN16585339, study PRJNA669376) | soil metagenome | isolation source: Crop rotation soil | place: USA: Cullars Rotation, Alabama | collected 2011
GCGACAACTTGTCCACGTGGAATTCTAAGCTTAGGATCCCAATGTGCTGGAAAGAAGATGGTCGCCGCTGGCCACGATCCGATGAGCCTCAAGCGCGGCATCGACCGCGCCGTCGGGGCGATCGTCGACGAGCTCAAGGCGCTCTCCAAGCCCACCAAGGATCAGAAGGAGATCGCCCAGGTCGGTACCATTTCGGCCAACAACGACTCCACGGTTGGCGAGATCATCGCCGAGGCCATGAACAAGGTCGGCAAAGAGGGCGTGATCACGGTCGAGGAGGCCAAGGGTCTCGAGACCACGCTCGAGGTCGTGGAAGGCATGCAGTTCGACCGCGGCTATCTCTCGCCGTACTTCGTGACCGACCCGGAGCGCATGGAAGTCGTGATCGAGGATCCGTATCTCCTGATCCACGAGAAGAAGATCAGCGCCATGAAAGATCTGCTGCCGATTCTCGAGCAGATCGCCAAGACCGGCCGTCCGTTCATTCTCATTGCCGAGGACGTCGAAGGTGAAGCGCTGGCGACGCTGGTCGTCAACAAGATCCGCGGCACGCTCCAGTGCGTCGCGGTGAAGGCTCCGGGCTTCGGCGACCGCCGGAAGGCCATGCTCGAGGACATTGCGATCCTCACCGGCGGTAAGGTGATCGCCGAAGAGCTCGGCATCAAGCTCGAGACGATCACCTTGAACGACCTCGGCCGAGCCAAGCGCATCGTGGTCGACAAGGACAACTGCACCGTCGTCGACGGCGCCGGCAAGCGCGCCGACATCGAGGGCCGCATCAAGCAGATCCGCGCGCAAATCGAGGAGACGACGTCCGACTACGACCGCGAGAAGCTCCAGGAGCGCCTCGCCAAGTTGATCGGCGGCGTCGCGGTGATCCGCGTCGGCGCGGCCACCGAGGTGGAGATGAAGGAGAAGAAGGCGCGCGTCGAGGACGCATTGCACGCGACTCGCGCCGCGGTGGAGGAAGGCATCGTCCCTGGCGGCGGTGTCGCCTTGATTCGCGCCTCGGCAGGGCTCGATAAGCTCTCGGGCGGCAGCGAAGAGGAGAAGGTCGGCGTCAACATCATCCGCCGCGCCGTCGAGGAGCCGTGCCGGCAGATCGCCAACAACGCCGGCTGGGAAGGCTCGATCGTCCTCGACAAGATCCGGAACTCCAAGGGGCCAAACGGCTTCAACGCGCTCACCGAGGAGTTCGAAGACCTGATCAAGGCCGGCATCATCGACCCGACCAAGGTCGTGCGCACCGCGCTGCTGAACGCGTCGTCGGTCGCCGGCCTGCTGCTGACGACCGAGGCGACGGTCGCCGAAAAGCCGGAAGAGAAGCCAGCAGCCGGCGGTCCGCCTCCGGGCATGGGCGGCATGGGGGGTATGGGCGGCATGATGTAGTCGCCCGCGGTAGCTGCAACGCACTACGGCCGCCGTTCCCTGCGGGGACGGCGGCCGTACTTTTTTGTGTCAAGTATGGCGTCCGGAAGACCGGCCCCCCTCCGGAGTCCAGGGCCGCCGCGAGGATGGTCGGATTGGCTGGCTTCGGTCGCCTGTTTCGGTGATAACCCACCCAGTACCCGGGGGTTTCCTCTTCTAAAGCTCTCCTATAGGCTCTCGCGTTTTCCTCAGCCCTTATGTTCGACGCCCTAGGCGACAAGCTCGAGCAGGTCTTCAAGCGCCTGCGCGGCCACGGAAAGATCACCGAACGCCACATGACCGAGGCGTTGCGGGAGGTCCGTATGGCCCTCCTCGAGGCCGATGTCGCGCTGCCTGTGGTGCAGAGCTTCACGAACGCCATCCGCGACCAGGCGCTTGGCCAAGAGGTCCTGCGAAGTCTCACGCCCGAGCAGCACCTTCTGAAGTTCATCCATCAGGAGTTGATCCGCACCATGGGCGAGCGGGCCGAGCCGCTCGACTTGAGCGTCACGCCGCCCGTCACCGTCCTGCTGGTCGGTCTCCAAGGCTCCGGTAAGACGACGAGCGCCGCCAAGCTCGCCCGCTACCTCAAGACCGAGCGCGGGCGCCGACCCTACCTGGTCCCGGCCGACGTTTATCGCCCGGCGGCCATCGAGCAGCTCACGACGCTCGGGAAGCAGCTCGACATTCCCGTCCACCCGTCGAGGACGGACGCATCGCCGGTCGACCTCGCCAAAGCCGGCGTCACCGCGGCGCGCACGAGCGGTCAAGACACCGTCATCGTCGACACGGCCGGACGCCTCCACATCGACGAAACGTTGATGGCGGAGCTGGTCGCCATCAAGAACGCGATCGCTCCGAAGTACGTCTTCCTGGTGGCCGACGCCATGACGGGTCAGGACGCCGTCAACGTCGCGCAGGGGTTTCACGATAGTCTTCAGATCGACGGCGTCATCCTCACCAAGCTCGACGGCGACGCGCGCGGCGGTGCCGCCCTCTCGATCCGCGCCGTCACCGGCGCCCCCATCTTCTTCGTCGGCATGGGCGAGAAGCTCGACGCCCTCGAGCCGTTCCATCCGGATCGAATGGCCTCGCGGATCCTCGGTCAGGGCGACGTGCTGTCGCTGATCGAGAAGGTCGAGAAGGCCTACGATCAAAAGCAGGCCGAGGCGCTCGAGAAAAAGCTCCGCAAGAACGAGTTCACGCTGGAGGACTTCCGCGATCAGCTGCAGATGGTGAAGAAGCTCGGCTCCATGGGCGACCTGCTCGGAATGATCCCGGGCATGAAGAAGCTCGCCGGCAAGCTCGATCCCGGTGTCGCCGACACGGAGTTGAAACGTATCGAGGCCATCATCAATTCCATGACCAAGGAAGAGCGTCGGAACGACGCGCTTCTGAACGGCAGCCGCCGCAAACGCATCGCCCTCGGTAGCGGTACGACTGTCGCCGACGTCAACAAATTTTTGAAACAATATGCGCAGACCAAGAAGATGATGAAGAAGCTGACCAAGATGGGCGGCGGCCGTCCCCCCGGCGGCATGAACCCGTTCGCCAATCTGCTCCCGGGCTGAGTCCCGGCACGAAAGGAATCCCCATGAGCGTCACCATCCGACTCGCCCGCCGCGGGACCAAGAAGCACGCCTTCTATCGCATCGTCGTCGCCGATCGGCGCGCACCGCGCGGTGGTCGGACGATCGACCAAGTAGGCACCTATGACCCCCTTCCGAACCCGCCCGTCGTTGACTTCAAAAAAGAAAAACTCCATGAGTGGATGCGGCGTGGGGCCCTTCCGTCGCAGACGGTCGCCCAGCTGATCAAGCGGGCGGGAATTGCTCCAGGGGAGACGACATGAAGGAACTGGTGCAGTACCTGGCCCGGTACCTCGTCAACAATCCGGACGCCGTCGAGGTGAAAGAGACGCAGGGTGACACCGCGTCGGTCCTCGAGCTCAAGGTCGCGCGTGAGGACCTCGGGCGTATCATCGGCAAACAGGGACGCACCGCGAAGTCGATCCGTACGATTTTGAACGCCGCCGCATCTCGCACCAACCGCAAAGTTGTTCTGGAGATCGTCGAGGACAAGTAGGCGACCGCATGACGCCGAGTCGCAGCTTCCCCATGCAGCATGAAACAGGACACGCACACATCAACCTCTCCTCCGGGGGCCGAACGGCTGATTGCGCTCGGCGAGATCGTCGGCACGCACGGCGTTCGTGGTCTGGTGCGTTTCCAGTCGTACGGCCGCGCCGAGAGCGCGGTCCCCACTGATCGTCCCGTCTATCTGACGGCTCGTCCCGCCCCGGGCAGCCACCCCGACAGCCGCGACGTCCGCACGATCACCGTCGAAGCGGTGCGTCCGCACGGCACCGTGAGCCTGATGCGGGTCAACGGCGTGGACGACATCGATGCCGCGGCATCGCTCGTCGGTCGCGCGGTGGCGCTTCCGGAGACCGAGCTCCCCTCCCCGGAGCCGGGCGAATATTACGTGTATCAGCTCGCCGGGCTCGCCGTCGTCACCGCCGACGGCGAGCGCCTCGGTACCATCGACAGCTCGTTCTCGAATGGCGCCAACGAGGTGCTCGTGGTTCGCGACGACGCCCGCGAGTACCTGATTCCGCTGATCGCCGACGTCGTCCTGACCGTGGATCTCGACTCCCGCCGCGTCGTCATCAACCCGATCGCCGGGCTGCTCGATTCCTAGCCATGCGCGTCCACGTCGTCACGATCTTCCCCGAGTTCTTTGCGTCTCCGTTGACCGTGGGAATCCCTAAGCGCGCCCGCGATGCGCGGCTGCTCGAGATTTCCCTCGTCGATCTCCGCGAGTTCACATCCGACCGGCACCGCACCACCGACGACACGCCCTACGGCGGCGGGCACGGAATGGTGATGAAGATCGCTCCCATCGTCGACGCACTGGAGGCGATCGCGACTGCGGCGCCACGCGCGCACCGCGTCCTGCTCTCGCCGCGCGGGACGAAGCTCGACCACCGCAAAGTGATGGAGCTCGCCGCGGTCGAAGAGCTGGTGCTGATCTGCGGGCGGTACGAGGGTGTCGACGAACGCGTACGGGACTTCGTCGACGAAGAGCTCTCGATCGGCGACTACGTGCTTTCGGGCGGCGAGCCGGCCGCGCTGGTGGTCATTGATGCAGTGGTTCGGCAGATTCCGGGAACGCTCGGCAACGTCGAGTCCGCCGGTTCGGAGTCGTTCGTCGACGGCCAGCTCGAGTATCCGCAGTACACGCGTCCCGAGACGTTTCGCGGACGCACCGTGCCGTCGGTGCTGTTGTCGGGGGACCATGCGGCGATCGACGCCTGGCGCGCCGAGTCCGCGCGCGAGCTGACCGCCCGCATCCGCCCCGATCTGCTCATGCCGCGCGCGGGAGACCATTGAGATGTCCCGGCTCTACCTCGCACTGCTGCACTTCCCCGTTTACGACAAGAACCACCAGGTCGTGACGACGGCGGTCACCCACCTCGACATCCACGACATCGCGCGCACCGCATGCACGTACGGCGTCCGTCGCTTCTACGTGGTGACGCCTGTCCGCGCGCTGCGCGAGCTGTCCGCGCGCGTGCTCGCGCACTGGGACACCGGCTGGGGTGCGACCTACAACCAGACCCGCAAAGACGCGCTCGCGTTGGTGGCGCTCGTCGAGGACGTCGACCACGCGATCGTCGACATCGAACGCGACGCCGGCGCGGCGCCGCTCATCCTCGTCACGTCGGCGCGCACTCGCCGGCCGACGATCTCGTACACCGGCTCACGCCGGCTCGTCAGCGAGTCCGAGCGGCCGATTCTCGTGCTGTTCGGCACCGGCTGGGGACTCACCGAGGAAGTCATGCAGCGTGCCGATCACCAACTGCCGGCGGTGCTTGGTACCGGTGACTACAACCATCTGTCGGTGCGCAGCGCCGCAGCCATCATCCTCGACCGCATGTGCGGTCGGCAGGAAGACCAACAGGAGGCACACCCGTGAACAACATCATCGAAACCATCGAGCGCCAGCAGATGAAAGAGGCGCAGCCGACGTTCCGCGCCGGCGACGCCCTCCGCATTCACGTCCGCATCGTCGAAGGGGACAAAGAGCGCATTCAGCTCTTCGAAGGCGTCTGCATTCGGCGGAGCGGCGGCAGCGTGCGCGAGACGTTCACGGTCCGGAAGACCTCGTATGGCGTCGGCGTGGAGCGGACGTTCCCGCTGCACTCGCCCCGCGTCGACAAGATCGAGGTCGTTTCGTACGGCAAGGTGCGCCGGGCGAAGCTCTACTATCTGCGCGAGCTCTCCGGTAAAGCCGCCCGCATCGAAGAAGACACGTCGACGCGAACGACGCGCGAGAGCTGAGACTCGAGGCGAGACCGCTAACCGCGGGCGGGTTGCTCGAGATCGTCGAGCGACTCGTCACGGTTGATGCGCAGGTCGCCTTCGAAGACGGCTCCCTCGACCACCACCAGCGCGCGCGTCTCGATGAGACCGTGCACTCGTCCACCGGCCTGAATCTCGACGCGTTCGGCGCCGAGCACCTGGCCGCGCACCTCGCCCGCCACCACCAGACTGCGCGCCCAGATCGAGCCGTGAACGACGCCGCACTTGGCGATCTCGAGTAGATCGGCCGCTCGCACCTCGCCGCGCAAACGTCCTTCGATGCGCGTCGGCGCCGTGAAGCTGAGCTTGCCGTTGATCTGCGTTCCCTGATCGAGGACGGTGCGAACCTCGCGCCACCCGATCAGACTCGCTTCGGGTGGGGGTGCGGGGATCGGCTTCGGCGCCGCCGGCCTCGGGACCATTCCGCGCCGCTGCCGCCAACGATCGGCCATGGCGCCTTCCTAAATCATTCCGGCGGCGCGGGGAAGACGTGACACGCGACCGCGTGACCGTTGGCGCCCGTCAGCAACGGCGGCACGTCGGTCCGGCAGCGCGCCTCCGCGTACGGACACCGCGGATGGAACGGGCAACCGCTCGGCGGGTGGAGCGGGCTCGGTACGTCGCCGCCGAGCAGGATCCGCTGCGATTTGCGACGCGGTTCCGGCACCGGAACCGCGGACAGCAAAGCGCGCGTGTACGGATGCCGTGGGTTGGCGTACAGCACTTCGCGTGGCGCCTCTTCGACGATCCGTCCCAGGTACATCACCGCGACGCGATGGCTGATGTGCTCCACTACCCGCAGATCGTGCGAAATGAACAGGTAGGCGAGGCCCATCTGCTCTTGCAGGTCGCTCAGCAGATTCAGCACCTGCGCTTGGATCGAGAGGTCGAGCGCCGAGACCGGCTCGTCGGCGACGATGAAGCGCGGACCGACGGCCAACGCGCGCGCAATGCCGATACGTTGACGCTGGCCGCCGCTGAACTCGTGCGGATAGCGATCATAGTGTTCGGGGGCCAGCCCGACCTGCGCCAACAGCTGCTCGACGCGGCGGCGCTTCTCGGGTCCTTGCGCCAAGCGATGCACCTCCAGACCCTCGGCGACGATCGCTCCGACCCGCATGCGCGGATTCAAGGATGCATACGGGTCCTGGAAGATGATCTGCATCTCGCGTCGCATACGGCGCATCTCGGCCGGCGCCAGCGCCAGAACGTCGCGCCCGTCGAACCACACCTCGCCCGCCGTCGGTTCGACGAGTCGCAGTAGACAACGACCCAGCGTCGATTTGCCGCATCCCGATTCGCCGACGATGCCGAGCGTCTCGCCGGGGTTGATCGCGAGGTCCACTCCGTCGAGCGCGCGCACCGCGAGCTTGCTCCGCCCAAAGAGTCCGCCCGCGACCGGATAGTGCTTGCGCAACCCACGCGCCACGACCAGCGGCCGTGTCGGCGCTGCGGTGGTTTGTCGTTCGGCGTCGCTCCTCATACTCGGATGCACGCTGCGCTGTGGCCAGGAGTTTTTTCCTCGAGCGGCGGATCGATCTCGGCGCATTCCGCGATGGCCCGCGGACAACGATCGCGAAACCGGCAGCCACTCGGGCGCCGGAAGAGACTCGGCACGGTGCCTGGGAGCGCGGCCAGGCGCTGCTGGCGCGCGCCGTGGCGCTGGCGTGCCGCTTCCATCAGCGCGACCGTATACGGATGCAGCGGCCGCTCGAAGACCTCGACTACCGACGACTGCTCGACGATGCGTCCGGCATACATGACGGCCACGTCGTCGGCCTGTTCGGCGACGATGCCGAGGTCGTGCGTGATCAGGATCATGGCCATCCCGAGCGAGTCGCGGAGACCGCGGAGCAAGTCGAGGATCTGCGCTTGAATGGTCACGTCGAGCGCCGTGGTCGGCTCGTCCGCGATGAGCAGGCTCGGCTCGCAAGCCAGCGCCATCGCGATCATCGCGCGCTGCCGCATTCCGCCCGAGAGCTCGTGCGGATAGCTCTTGGCGCGCCTTTCGGGCTCGGAGATCTCGACCTTCCGAAGCGCGTCGATCACCCGGGCCTGTGTCCCGGCGCGGTCGAGCCGCTGATGCAGCCGCACCGCTTCCGCGATTTGATTGCCGATCGTGAACACCGGGTTCAACGACGTCATGGGCTCCTGGAAGATCATGGCGATCTCGCCGCCGCGAATCTCCCGCATGGCGCGCTCGGATCGCAACATGAGATCCTCGCCGCGATAGAGAATTTGACCGGAGACGATCCGGCCGGGCGGCGTCACCAGACGGAGGATCGACAAGGCCGTCACGCTCTTGCCGCACCCGGACTCGCCGAGTAGGCCGAGCGTCCGCCCGGTGTCGACCGCGAAGCTGACGCCGTCGACCGCCCGTCCCGAGCCTTCGGCGGTCTCGAAGTGCGTGTGGAGGTCGCGGACCTCGAGCAGTGGGATGCCCGCGTCGTTCATCCGCCGGCACCCGCGCTCCGCGGATCGAGAGCGTCGCGCAGATAGTCGCCCAGGAAGTTGAACGACATGATGGTCAGGAAGATGAACACGCCCGGAGCGAGGATCCAGGGAAACTGCGCGATGCTTTGCACGTTTTGCGCGTCGGCGAGCAAGTTCCCCCAGCTGGCGTCCGGCTCCTGGATGCCGAGCCCGAGCAGCGAGAGCGCGCTCTCGCCGAGGATGAAGCCCGGGATGCTGAGCGTCGCCGCGACGATCGTGTAGCCGAAGGTCGCCGGGATCACGTGCCGCAGGATGATGCGCATGCGCGGCGCCCCGAGCGCCCGGGCCGCCTGGACGTACTCGAGCTCGCGAATCGACCCGACCATGCCGCGAACGATCCGCGCGAATCCCGCCCAGCGGATGAAGCTCATGATCACGACGATCATGAGGAACGTCTGCGCCGAGCTCAGCGACGACGGAATCACCGCCGCGAGCGCCAGGAGAAAGTAGAACGACGGTAGAGACATCAGGATCTCGGTGGCGCGCATCACCACATCGTCGAAGCGGCCGCCGACGTAGCCGGCGACCGAGCCGACTGCGAGTCCGATCGCGAAGCTGATGGCGACGCCGAGGATGCCGACGGTCAAGCTGATGCGGCCCCCGTACACGATCCGCGAGAAGAGATCACGCCCGAGCCCATCGGTGCCGAGCAGGAACACGCGGGCCGCCGGGTCGCGCGTGGTCACGAACGAGCCGCGGATGAGCCACGCGAGTGGGATCTTCTCCGTGCCCTGCTGATAGCGGCGGCCGGTGCCCGGCGCGAGCACGTAGGGGTGGGTATAGAGCACGCCTTCGCTCATCCAAAGCGACGGCGGGTTTAGGCGCAAGGGCGAGGGCGGGCAGTTGGGAAATCCCCGGTTCTGCTCGGCGTAATCGTAGGGCGCGAAGAACGGGGCGAAGAGCGCGCTCAGATACAGCACCGCCAGCACGACCACGCTCACCTTGACGGGCCAGCTCATCGGCGGGCGGCGCGCCATCGTCAGCGCGCGGCCTCGAGACGCGAGAAGTCGATGCGCGGGTCGACCAGCGTGAGCGCTACGTCGGCGAGGAGATTGCCGACGAGCAGCAGCACCGACCCCATCAGCACCGAGCCCATGACCAGATAGAGGTCGAGCGAGCGCACCGCGTCCAGCATGAGGGTGCCGAGTCCTTGCAGGTTCATGACGGCTTCGACGAGCGCGGCACCGCCCAGCAGGGTACCGAGCTCATAGCCGGCCAAGGTGACGAACGGGTTGAGCGCGTTCCGCAGGATGTGCTTGGTCACGACCAGCCACTCCGGGACGCCCTTGGCGCGCGCCGTCCGTACGTAGTCGGCGCTCTGGATCTCCAGCAGCTGACTCCGCATGAGGCGCATCAAGCTCGCCATGCCGCCCGTGCCGAGCACGATCATCGGCAATACGAGATGTGCGGCGCGATCGCCGAGCTGCTCGATCGGGCTGAGGATCGGGTAGTCGAGCGACGTCGTACCGCCAACCGGAAACCATCCGGTCTCGAGCGCGAAATACATGAGCAGGAAGGCGAGGAAGAAGCTCGGCACCGACATTCCGAAGAATGCGAAGAACGAGAGCATTCGGTCGACGAGCGTGCCGCGCCGGAGCGCCACGATGACGCCGATCGGAATCGCCAGCGCCCAGGTGAACACCATGCTGGCGACCGCGAGAATCACCGTGTTCAGCGCTCGGCTGCCGATCAGGTTCAGCACGTCGACGCGATACGCGATCGACATCCCGAGATCGAGGTGCAACGCCCGCCAGAGCCAGCGTCCGTAGCGCACCGGTAACGGCTGTCCGTACCCGAACTCGGTCTTCATCTCGCGGACCAGATCCGGCGAGATCGACGGATTCATGCTGAGCGTGTCGAAGAAGTCCCCGGGCGCCAGATCGACGACCACGAACGACAAGAACGTGATGCCGATGAGCAAAGGGATCATCTGCAACAGACGACGCGCGATGAACTGAATCATCGGCTCAAGGACGAATCGCGATGCGCTCGGGCTGGTAGAGGCCCCAGACGGTCGGATTGAAGTCGACGAGATACGACTTGGCCGCGACGAAACGCTGCTGGCGGACCAGCTGGATCATCGGCAGCTCGCGGTGGAGGATCTCCTGGATGCGCCAGTAGTGGGCGCGCCGCTTCTCGACGTCGAGCTCGCGGGCGCCGGCGTCGACCTCGCGATCGATCTCGGCTTCCCACGGCGTCGCAGCTTTTGCTTGGTTGGGCTGCCACAGATGGAGGTTGCCGGAGGACCGCAAGAGATTGGCCCCGTTGTGCGGCTCGACTCCGCCGGTGAAACCCATGACCATGGTATCCCAGTCGAAGTTCACCGAGAGCTTCTCGACCAAGGTCGCGAAGTCGAGCGGCCGGTAGTTCACCTTGAGGCCGAGCTTGGTCCAGTCCTCCTTGAGGATCGAGCAGAGACGTTCACGCACCTGGTTGCCGGCGTTGGTCGACAGCTCGAACTCGATCGGATGGCCCTCTGCGTCCTCGCGGATCCCGTCACCGTCGCGATCGCGATATCCGCCCTCGTCGAGGAGCCGGCGCGACTCCTCGAGATCGTACTCGTAGGGCTTCAGGTTGGGATTGTAGAAGACGGTATTCTCCGGCGAGATCGACGACACCGCGGGATCGCCGTATCCGAAGTAGGTGTTCTGGATCATGCTCTTGGTGTCCGCGCTGTGGGCGATCGCCTGCACGAACTTGGGATCGGTGAACCAGGTCATCCGCGGATCGCGCTGTCCGTCCTTCACGTAGTGCGCCGGATTGCGGTTGAAGCTGACGAACAACATGCCGGTGTCGAGACCGATCTTGGTGAGCTCGACGTCGAGCTCCGCACTGCGCTGACGGATGTCGTCGATCTCCTCCGGACGCGGCGAATAGACGTGCAGCTGCCGATCGAGGAACTTGAGATAGATGGTGTTCTGATCGGGAACGATCAGCGTCGTCCGCTCGGGCAGCGCCGGCAGCTGTCCGCCCGCATCGTCGCGCATCCAATATTTGTCGTAGCGCGCGTACTGCAGCAGCTGCGCTGGGACGTAGCGAACGAGCCGATACGGACCGGTGCCGACGATCTTCTCGGGCGGCGTATCGATGCCCCACATCTGCGTGAACGTCCCATCCGCGAGCGCCGGACCGAGAACGTGCTTGGGCAGAATCCCGAAGCCGATGCTGTTGAGCAGCGGCGCAAACGGCTCCGCAAGGACGAGCTTGACCGTGTGGAGATCCACGACCTCGGCGCGAATCGGTTGACCGCCAACCGTCAACACGTGCTTCGAGCTGTTCGGCACCTTCGGATCGAAGACGGCTTGCAGGGTAAACGCGACGTCCTCGGCGGTGAACGGCTCGCCGTCGTGCCACGTCACGTCGTTCCGCAAATGAAAGGTCCACGTGGTGCCGGCGTCGTCGTGCTCCCAAGACGACGCCAGCATCGGCTCGGGTAGCGTCGTACGCGGATTCAACCGCACGAGACCGTCGAACACGTCGTTCAGCGCCTCGCTGGATGCGCCGTCGACCGACAACAGCGGGTTGAACGTCTTGGGGTCGCTGATCATCGCCGTGACCAGACGGTTGCCCGTGCGCAGGCGATCGCCGCCGGCGCGCCGGCAGCCGCCGGCAGCAAACAGCGCCATCGCCACCAGGCTCCAGACCAGCACCCGCGTCCTCACCGCTGCTCCCCTCCGACCGGATATTGCTCGATGACGAGCTCCTGTAGCCCCTCCCGCGGTGGAAAAGCGAACAGCGTGTCGGAGATCGCCGTGTTGAGCGACGGCGACGCGTAGCGGACCCGGACGGTGCGGTTGCCGGGATCCGCTTGCATGTCGATCGCGTGCGGGAAGCGCAGGGACCCGATCGGCTTGTAGTCGCCGAATGCGACCCGCAACCGCGCCCCGTCGGGCAGCGGCGTCTCACTGGCGACGGGCGCGAGGGTATCCGGCTCGAACCAGACGAGCTCTTTGCCTCCCGCGATCGGGATCGTCAGCTTGAAGGCGCCCGCTTGCTCGTCGCGTGAGACGATCGCGGGACCCGTCGCGGGGCGCTCCGGCGGCGTGCCGAGCAAGATCGCCGTGACGTCGTCGACGCCGACCGGCACCTGGGTGTACGCCGCGACGCTCTCCGGACTCGCCGGCCCGCGGTAAATCTTGGCCTCGCGTCGCGCATACACGACGAGCTCGCGCCCCTCGGTCGCGACGACGGCGAGCGCACCGAACGGCGACAGCACCTCGAGCCGGAAATGATCGGGTCGGCGCGCCAATACAGCGTGCCGGGCCCCGACGTTGTCCTCGCCGGTTTGGTACGCGATCTGCGCGAAGCCGCGCACCGTCTGCATGGCGGCACGCCGGGCAGCGAGCGCGTCCTGCAGCTGCGCCGCCGACGGCATCGTTGTGGGCAAACTCGGTCGCAGCTTCCCTGGTTGGCAGGCCGTCACCAGCGCGCCAGCGACCAGGATGACGGCGAGCCGGGTGCGGCCGTTAGGACTCCCTCGCACCCGCGCGCGTTCCGGCGCCGAGCGCCCGCAACTTCCCCTTGAGACGATCGATCTGCTCCGGCTCTTTCGCCTTGCCGAGGGCTTCCTCGTAGACGCGAATGGCGTCGCGGGTCTTGCCGGTCTTCTCGTAGGCGTCGCCGAGGTGCTCGGTCACGGTTGGATCGTCGCCGGCGTGCTCGATGGCGCGCTCGAGGTGCTCGACGGCGCGTCCGTACTCGCCGCGCTGGTAGTACACCCAGCCGAGCGAGTCGATGTAGAAGCCGTCGTCGGGCTCGATCGTCAATGCCCGGCGAATGAGCTTTTCCGCTTCGTCGAGCTTTTCGCCGAGCTCCGCATAGGTGTACCCGAGGTAGTTCAGCGCCGCGGCGTTCTGCGGATTCACCGCGATCGCCCGCTGCATCATCTCGATAGCCTTCGGCTTGTTCTTCGCCTCGTCGTACGCGGCGCCGAGCGCGAAGAGGTGCTGGTCGTTCTCGGGCTCGATGCTCACCACTTTTTCGAGCACCGCGATTGCCTGCGCGTACTGCTTTTCCTCGCGGTGCAACGCGGCGAGGTAAGCGAGGAGCTCGGCGTTGTTCGTCTTCACCTCGAGCGCCTGCTGGATCTCGCGAATCGCCTCCGGCGTCTGGGCCTCGCGTTGGTGCACCGATGCGAGCTGAATGCGCGCGTCGACGTAGTATTCAGAGCCCGCGTCGATGCGCTGCAGCTGCTCGATCGCCTTCGGGTACTCCTGCGTCTGCGCGTAGATCGAGCCGAGGTAGTAGTGCACCCGTTGGTTCTCGGGCTCCGCGGCAAGCACCAAGTTGAGCTCGGTAGCGGCGCGATCGTACTCGCCCTTCTCGAAGTAGATGAGCGCGATTTTGATGCGTGTCTCTTCCGGATCGGTCTCGATCTTCTCGAGCGCGTGGTATTGGAGCAGCGCCTCGTCGAGCTTCTTTTGGCCGATGTAGAGTCCGCCGAGCCGTTTGCGGACGAGCGCGCTACCCGGATTCTGACTCAAGATCTGTTGATACAGCCCGATCGCGCGTCCGTAGTCCTTGCGGAGCTCGTAGAGCGTCGCGAGGTCCATGAGGATCAGCTCGGACTGCGGATTGCGAGCGAGCGCTTCTTTGAAATACTGCTCCGCCTTGTCGAGATGTCCCGCCGCCGTGTGGACGCGACCGAGGTAGTAGTAGCCGAGCACGGAACGCGGATTCAGCTCGATTAGCTTGCCGAGCGTGGCGACCGCGTCTTCGAACTTACCCTGCTTGCCGTACAGCGCACCGAGGTAGAGGTAGGCTTCCTGGTTGCGCGGTTCGAGCTCGATGACTTTCTTGTAGGCGGCGACCGACTCGTCCTGGCGATTGAGGGCCGAAAGAATCCCGGCGAGCAGCAAACGCGCTTCGCTGTTGCGGGGCTCGATCTCGACGACTTTCTCGCAATGCTGGAGGGCTTCGGTCAGCATGCCCTTCCGCACCAGCAGCATGGCGAGCCGTTGCCGCAGCAAGGGACTTTCCGGATCGTGCGCGACGGCGGCCCGGAAGGACTTGAGGCCGACGTCGTAGTTGCCGTCGTTGAGCGCGACCTCGCCGGTGAGGAATTCGCCCATTGCCGCCACCTTCGGGTCCACCGGTCCGGCGTGGCCCGGAAGCATGGCGTCCTGCGGATTCCACTGCAGGTCGGCGGGGGGCGGCGACAGTGCTCGGCGGGCGGGTCCGCATCCGGCAACGAGCAACAGCGCCGCGATCATCGAGCCGACGCGGACGAATCGATACATAATGGCAGTCGACGAAGGTATCACGGCGATTCAAAAACGGTCAACGTAACTTCGGGCGCCAGCGAGGCGAGTGCGGCTCCGGCGCGGTCGTCGGCTTATGCCGGTTCGCCGATCTGCTGGATCCGCTCGATGACCTGGTCCATGAGCCAGCCCGGCGTCGACGCTCCCGCCGTCACGCCGACGTTCGTACGACCCTTCACCCACGTTGGATCGAGCTCGGTCGCGTCTTCGATGTGATGTGCCGTCGCACCTTCCTCACGGCACACCTCCGCGAGGTGCCGGGTATTCGAGCTGTTCTTGCCGCCAACGACGATCACTACCTCGACCTCGCGGGCCAGCTCGCGCGCCGCTTCCTGGCGCTCGATCGTCGGATTGCAAATGGTGTTGAAGATCTTGAGCTCTTTGCAGCGCGGCGCGAGCTGGGCGAGGAAGGTCGCCAGCAGCTCGATCTCTTGCGTCGTTTGCACCACCACTCCGACGCGCTTCGGCAACGATACGGTGGCCACGTCCTCCGGCTTTTCGATCACCGTCGCTTTGCCGCCGGCGTGACCGATGGTGCCGATCACTTCGGGATGGCGCGGGTTGCCGAAGATGACGAGGTGGTAGCCTTCCTGGACCAGCTGCTTCGCCTTGTTCTGCACCAGCGTCACCAGCGGACAGGTGGCGTCGACGACGTTCAAACCCTGGGCCTTCGCTTGTTCATACGTCTCGGGAGGTACGCCGTGCGTCCGTATGATCACGGTGTCGCCGCTCGCCATCTCGTCCAGGCCGTTCACTGACTGGACGCCCTTTTCCTCGAGCGACTGCACGACGTGCGGATTGTGGATGATGGGACCGAGGGTGCGAACGGTTTCGCCTGGATGAGCCGTAGCGGTATCCGTCACGATGTCGAGCGCCCGCTCGACCCCCCAGCAATAACCCGCATGAACCGCTTTCCGAATGTTCATCTCACCCTCGTATGGACGCGTCGTGCGCGTGGCAGGGACCGACCCAATGCTCGCCGCCTCGATAGTATTCCTTCTTCCAAATCGGGACCGTGCATTTCAGCGTGTCGATGCCGTAGCGGCAAGCCGCGAATGCCTCGTCACGATGCGCGGCCGAAACGGCGACGGCCACGCTCGCTTCCCCCACCGGAACGACCCCTACCCTGTGCACCATGGCGACGGCAACTACGTCCCACTGTTTGGCGATGTCGTCGGCGATGCGACGCATCTCTTGAACCGCCATCGCTTCGTAGGCCTCGTATTCCAATCGTTCGACCTGACGACCGTCGTTGTGGTCGCGCGTCGTGCCGATGAAGAGCGTGACCGCGCCGGCGCTCGGCGCGCCGACCGCCGCCAGCAGCATGCTCGTGTCGATCGCATGCTGGGTGACGCGATATAGCGGGTTTATCATTCAGTTTCCGCCACTTACGGGTGGTATCAGCGCGAGCTCGTCATTGTCGTGGAGGGTATGCGCCTTGTCAACGTAGACCCGATTGACCGCGAAGCGGGGCGGCTCGGACGGTAGACGGTCGTAGCGCGACTTGAGCGCGTCCCACAGATCCCCGACCGAGGCATCGCGGGGCAATTCCAGCGTCGTTTCCCGGACGCCGACACGTTCGCGGAGGTAGGCGAAGAAGAGGACACGAATCGTGATCACTCGACGTCCGCAGTGAGCAGGCCGGTGACGTGAGCGAGCTCGGGTAGGACCAGGCGGGCCATTGCGAGCGTACACGCGGCCGGCGACCCGGGCAGCACGATGACGAAGGTCTCCGCGATCACTCCCGCGGTCGCCCGGCTGAGGAACGCAGCGGCGCCGATTTCGGCGAAGCTCAGCGCCCGGAAGATCTCACCGAACCCGGGGAGCTCCTTGCTCCACATCTCGGCGAGGCTCTCGATGGTCACGTCGCGATGCGCGATCCCGGTACCTCCGGTCACTACGACCGCCCGTACGGCGGGCTCGGCGACCGCGGCCAGCACGGCGCTCCGGATCGCGTCGGCCTCGTCCGGCACGATCGCAGACGAGTGGACGGCGTGCCCGGCCTCCGCGAGCGCGGACCGGATGACGTTGCCACTCCGATCGTCCGCGACGGTCCGTGTGTCGCTCACCGTGATGACGGCGCACTGGACGCCGGTCAGCAAGTCGCGTCGGTGGTGGTGATCGGCCATACGGCTCGGCCTTAGCCGAGCGCCGGGCTCGAATCAAAAAACGCGAGCTCAATGGGACTAAACAAGGATGAGGGAGGCTGGGAGCCCCTCTGGGGGTGACGTCCTCGGGTGCCGTGTCCGCTGACGCCACCCCCCAGAGAGAAGGAGGATAAGCCATGAGGCACTTGGTGTTCTGGATAAGGCATTGAGGAATGCCCGAACACACCTCCCCACGACGGACCCGTTATCTCGCGATCCCAAAGCTATGTAAATGCATCCACTTCCCTACTGCTTTGGGAAATTTTCCCTAGAGTCGCGAGGTTGAGTACCAAGGCCGCGGGCAGGCGGTCGGAGCCCACCCAGAATATCCAACGAAAACGATTGGTTACTCGGCGTCCGGCGTGACCCCCTCGCGTAGCGCAAACTTCACGAGCTCTGCTGTGCGGCGGCAATGAAGCTTCTGCATCAGACGGTCGCGGTGCTGACCGACCGTCTTCGGGCTGATCTTGAGCGCCGAAGCGATCTCCTTGTAGCTGTTGCCCTCCGCGATCAGCTGCAAGACCTCGCGCTCACGCGGCGTCAGCACGGAGAGCTTCTCGACCGTCGCTGCTTTGCTGGTCTCGAGGTACCCCTCGACGATCATTCGTGACACCGGCGCGCTGAAGTAGCTGCCGCCGTTGCGAACGCTTTCCAACGCCGCGACCAACTCGCTGCCGGCCGCGCTCTTCAGCAGATAACCCGCGGCACCCGCCTCGAGCGCTTGCCGCACGTACGACTCGAGCAGGTGCATCGACAGCATGACGACCTGCGTATTCGGAAATCGACTGCGCACTTGGCGAGTCGCTTCGATGCCGTTCAGGCCCTTCATGGCGATGTCCATGACGACGACGTCGGGGTGCAACTCCTCCACCAACGTGACACCGCGCCTGCCGTCCTCCGCCTCGCCGATGACCTGGAACGCGCCGTGCTTTTCCAGCAGCGTCCGCAGCCCCTGACGGAAGAGGGTGTGGTCGTCAACCAGCAGAACGCGCATCGGCGACCTCGATCGGACAGGAAAACAGCAAGCGGCAGCCCTCGCCAAGCACCGAATGCACCTCCATGTCACCCCGCAGGTGCTCGACCCGCTCGCGCATGCTGGCGAGACCCAGCCCCGCGCGCCGGTCAGCCGGGCGCTGGTTCGTCTCGAAACCACGGCCGTCGTCCTCGATGCGCAGGCGTAGCCGACCATCGGCGATCGCGAGACGGACGACGACGTGCTTGGCGTCGGCGTGCTTCACGACGTTGGTGAGCGCCTCCTGCGCGATACGGTACATCGCAAGCGCGAGATCCGGATCGAGAGCGGCGTGCAGCCCGCCGTGTCGGTAGTCGACCACCAGCGTCCCGCCACTGAAGTACGTCTCGATCATCCACTTCAAACTCTCGGCGAGACCGAGGTGCTCGAGCATCGGCGGCCGCAAACCATAGGCGAGCTCGCGGACCTTCTCGATGATGCCCTTCAGGAGCCCTTCCGTCTCATCGACCTTGACGTTGAGCGCGCCCCCATCGGACGCGAAATTCTTGAAGAGCTGGAGATTGATCAGCGTCGCCGACAACGTCGGCCCCATCTCGTCATGCAGCTCGTGCGCGATGCGCTTCCGTTCGCCCTCGAGAATGGTGAACTGTTCGGAGTAGAGCTGACGCAGCAGCTGACGATGGCTCTGGACCGCCTCGAAGAGCCGCGCGTTCTGGATCGCGATGGTCGCGTGCTGTCCCAGCAACAAAAGCAACCGCCGTTCGCGATTGGAGTAGTGACGCGGCACCGCCGAGCAGACGTTGAGCGTGCCGATCGTACCGTCCGCGCCGCGGAGGGGCACGATCATCAGGCCCCGCACGCCGGCCAAATCGACGAGGGCACGCAGCATGGGCCGCCGGGCTTTCGACGCGTCGTAGCAGCGAAAGGGACGACCGGCGCGAATCACCTGCTCGGCCATGCTACCCGGCGCGGGGAAGCGGAGGCCGACGAGGTGGATACCGCCGCGCGAGTCGCTCTGACTCGCCACTTCGAATTCCCTGCGATCCCGCGACGGCAGCATGACGATCGCCCCGTGCGAACGCGTCAGCTGCGTCGCCGCGAGCGCGACCATCTGGAGCGCAGAGTGCTGATCCACGTTGGCGCTCAGCGTTGCCGTGATGCGCCGCAAGGTGCGCGTCTCCTCCAAGACCCGGCGCTGGATCTCGCGACCGCGTGTCGCTTGGATCGTGACGCCGAGCTGCCGCCCGAGCGCATCGAGCACCCGGACCGTCGCGAGCGGCGGCTTGGTCGCTTTCGTGTACCCGATCCCGAGCACGCCCAGCAGCTTCCCGTCAGCGCGAATCGGGAACAACCCGCCGGCGCCGCGCCACCGCGCCATGCCGAGCAGCCACGTCTTCGGGATCGTCGTCGGCGCCGGATGCGCCCATACGACGCGCCGCGAGGTACGCATCAGGCTGCGCCCCGGCGCGGAGTCGACGGCGACCCGCTTGAGCTCCGTCCGCAACGCCTTCGGCAGCCCCACGCTCGCCGTGAGATCCAGCCAGCGGTCGCTCGGATCCACCACCCGAATGGTGACGACCGACGCACCGAGCCCACGCGCCACCTGCGCGCAGAGCCGCTTGAGATGACGAGCGCCCGCGCGTTTCTCGTCGCCGAACTCGGCCAGGGCCGACAATGCGGTGAGGGCCGGGTCGCGATCCCGTCCCTTGCGCGGCGACGCCGAACGTTGCTGGCGCGCGACTTCCGACGCCCGCCGGCGTGTCAGCGGCAGCTCGATGAGCTTGTTGGCGGCGGAGCGAACGCTGCGGATCGCGGTTTCCGTGCCTACCGTCGTGACGACCCGCACGCTCGGACGGTACTGCCGTTGGTTTTGGAGTGTCAAGTTGCGAGTGGTCAGAGTGTCGCTGCGACGGCGTCGTGCAGCGTGGAGTCGACGCCGAGCGCGGGATGCAGCAGGCCGGCGAGAATCTCCGCGCTTTCGACCAGCCGCGGACCCGGCCGGTTGAAGTAGCCGTTGCCGTCGACGATCCACGCGCGCCCCGCGGCGACCGCCGGCAACCGACGCCATTGCGGACGCGCGCGGACGTCAGCGAGCTCGCGCCGCGTCTGGGCGATCGTAAACCCGCACGGCATGAGGACGACAACGTCCGGTCGCGCCTCGGCGACGACGTCCCAATCGGCTCGCGTACTCTGCGCACCGGCCCGAGCGAACGGATAGGAGCCGCCGGCGACGTCGACGAGGTCCGGCGTCCAGTTTGCCGCCATCATCAGTGGGTCGAGCCACTCGATGCAGGCGACCGTCGGCCGTCCACGCTCGCGGACCCGCGCGGTCAGCGCCGCCAGGCGCTCCCGCGCATGCCCAACGAGGGCACGCCCCGCCGCGACACGGTCCAGCGCCACGGCCACCCGTTCGACGTCGTCCCAGACGTCGCTCAGGCGCTGCGGTGCCAGCGAAACGATGGTCACACCCTCGCCGAGCACACGCCGCGCAGCCGTCTCCACGTCGACATACGAGACCGCGCAAACGTCGCATTGGTTCTGGGTGACGATCACGTCGGGGCGGAGCTCTTTCAGGCGCGCGACGTCGATCTCGTAGACGCCGAGGCCCTGCTCGACCAGGGTTCGGACGCTGCGATCGATGGCCGCACTGCTGGCACGCGCATCGAGCTTCGCGCGCGTCACCGCCGGCAAGCCCCGCGCCTCGCTCGGATGGTCACACTCGTGGGAGACGCCCACCAACGACGGTCCCGCGCCAAGCGCGCACACGATCTCGGTTGCGCTCGGCAGGAGTGAGACGATGCGCACCGCTCAGAGTCCGAACCGCGGCGGCGGCGGGCGCTCGATCTTCGTGCCGCAGGTCGACGCGCACCGCGAGCAGACGTACTCGAACTTGTCGCCCTCCGGCAGCACCAAGAGGAGCCGCTTACGCACCGGCACGGCGACGTTGCACTTCGGACACAGCAAGAGTGTCGCCTCCAGATCGCGGTACTGTTGCCGGGGGTCGTCAGCGGCGCTGCGCACGCCTCTTGCGCTACCACAATTCGCTCGTGAAGGCGCGTTGCTGCCCCTCCAGGGCGTCGCTATAGTTCCGCGCCCGTGGCGCCCGCGATCTATCTCGAGACGTACGGTTGTCAGATGAACTTCGCCGATGCCGAGTTGATCCTCGGTCACGTCGCGAATTCGGGATACGTGCGGTCCGACGACCCGTTCGCCGCGGACGTGATCCTGCTCAACACGTGCGCCATCCGCGAGCACGCGGAGGAACGCGTGATCGGTCGGCTGACCGACTTGGCGCGCATCAAGGCGACCCGTCCCGACGTCGTGCTCGGCATGTCGGGTTGCATGGCGCAGCATCACCGCGCCGCGGTGGCGGCACGCATTCCCACGCTCGACTTGGTCGTCGGCCCGGACGCCTATCGCCGCTTGCCGAGCCTGCTCGAGGCCGTGCGTGCCGAGCGGCTCCGGAAGCGCGACTACCGCGATGCCGACGACGGCGATCCGAACGCTGCGCCGCGCCGGCGCGAGCCGCACGCGGTGACCGACGTGCGGCTCGATCCCGCCGAGACCTACGCCGACTTGCCGAGCGCGCGCAGCACGGGCGCCGTCCGCGCCTGGATCACCGTCATGCGCGGTTGCGACAAGTTCTGCACGTTCTGCGTCGTACCCTACGTGCGCGGCCGAGAGCGCAGCCTGCCGGCGGACGCCGTGCTGCGCGAGGTGCGCGACGCGGTCGCGGCCGGCGCTCGCGAGGTCGTGTTCCTCGGGCAGACCGTCAACGCCTATCGCGACGGTGCCTGCGACTTCGCGGAGCTGCTCCGACGCGCCGCCGACGTACCGGGCCTGACGCGCATCCGGTTCACGTCGCCGCATCCCGGGGACGTGACGCCGCAGCTGATCGAGGCCATGCGCGACGTACCGGCTCTGGCGCCGCAGCTGCATCTGCCCGTGCAGTCCGGCTCCGATGCGGTGCTCGAGCGCATGGCGCGCGGGTATACGGTCGCGGCCTTTCGCGATCTCGTCGCGCAGGTGCGCGACGCTATTCCCGACGTCGCGCTCTCCACCGACGTCATCGTCGGCTTCCCCGAGGAGACGACGGCTGACTTCGAGTCGACGTATCGCCTGCTCGAGGAGCTGCGTTTCGAGCAGGCCTACCTCTACCGGTATTCGCGACGCAGCCTGACTCGGGCCGCGACCTGGCCCGACTCGGTCCCTGACGACGAGAAGGGACGCCGGCTGTCGGCGGTGATCGCGCTCCAGGAAACGATCGCCGCCGAGCAAAACCGCCTTTGGATCGGCCGGCGCGTCGAGATCCTGGTCGAAGGACCCGCGCGCCGTCCAGCGGGGCACGTGGCGGGGAAGACGCCGCAGTACACGACCGCCGTCGTCGATGCGGCTGCCGAACCCGGAAGCTTGGTCACCGGCACCGTGGTCGCCGCGACCGGCCACACGTTGATCGCGGTCGGCGACGATTCCCGTACCGGCGCCGCTTCCCCCCTCGATCTCGCGAGCTGACGCGCGCGCTACTTCACGGCGCGCAGAAAGGTCAGTAACCGCTCGTTGAACGCGGCGGGGTCTTCGTGGAAGAGCGCGTGCCCGCGTTCCGTCACGATCGCGAGCTCCGCGCCGGCGATGCGACGGCTGATGATCACCGAGCCGCCGACCCCGAGAAAATCCTTCTCGCCGACGATGACGAGGGTCGGGCATCGCACCGCCTCGAGTGTGGTGGTGAGCGGCGCGGTGTGCAGACCGCCCATCGCGCGCGAGATGCGCGCGAATCCGCGTCCCTCGGGTGGCGCGTCGGTGACGTCGCGCGAGCCGAGCTTCTTGAGCAGCGCCTCGCCGCCTTCGGTCTCGGCCGTCGCCGCGAGCGACTCGTACCAGGCGTGCGCGCGGGCGTTGCACTCGCTCGCCGTCCCGACCAGCACGAGACTGCGGACGAGCTCGGGAAAGTCGATGGCGAAGCGCATGGTGATCACGCCGCCGGCCGAGTGTCCGAGCGCATGCGCGGGCCCGCCGCCGGCCGCGCGCACGACCGCGGCCAAGTCGGCGCCGAGCGTGGCGATCGTGATCGGCTCGTCCGGCGATCCCGATCGGCCGTGGGCGCGGAGATCCCAGGTCAGCACGCGATAGAACGGCGCCAGCGCCGCGACCTGATGACGCCACGTCTCGGCGGTGGCGCCGAAGCCGTGCGTGAGCACGACGAGCTCCGGGCCCTCGCCCGTGAGCTCGTAGCGCAGCTTCCACCCGCCGCGATCCAGCTCAGGCATCGGCCGTCACCATGAAGTCCGCAGGAGCGAAATCTCGCGTCTCGTCCTCCCACGCATAGACCTTGGAGTCGCGGACGATGCGATCGTACACCGAGACCACCAACCAGCTCGTCCCCGGATAGGTCGGGCCGCGACTGCCGTCGACGGGGTCGGTGTAGGACGCCTGCGCTCTGTCGGTCGGCGAAAAATACGCGTCGTGCTGCGGATGCGAATGATAGAAGACGTGGATCCGCCAGCCGGGTTCGCGCGCTTGCCGCTCGATCTCGTACAGCTCGCGAGAATCCATGTGGTAGGCGGTCGCCGCCGTGCGCGGGAACTGCTCAGGGTCTTGCGCATGCAGGTCGTTCTGGATGTTCCTCAGGCGACGGACGACGTGGCCGGTTGGTGTAGCGAACACCACGCCGCACACCTCTTCGGGGAATCCCTCGACGGCGTGGGCATGCATCGCCTCCAAAGCCTGGGCCGCGATCTCGATCATGCGTCGCTCGGAATGCGCTCGCGCCAGCGCACGAGCCGGGTGAGGGTCGCGTTCACAGGCGTCGGGATACCCGCGTCGCGGCCGAAGCGCCAGATGCACCCGTTGATGGCGTCGATCTCCGTCCGCCGTCCACGCTCGAGGTCCTGCAGCATCGACGACCGGTGATGCGCGGTGGCCGGCACGAGACGGCCGTAGAAGAGCTCGCGATAGGCGTCGGCCGTCGGCATCAGCGGCACGACGCCGCGCGCGGCCGCGACCGCGAACCCCTCGTCGAACACGGCGTCCATGATCGCCCGCGCGTCGGCGTCGGCGGCGAGCGCGCCATACGGCTGACCGAAGAGCGCGCCGAGCGGATTGAGAGCCGCGTTGTAGAAGACCTTGGTCCAGAGATGGGCGTGGAGCGCGGGCGTGTACTCCGTCGGAATGCCGGCTGCGGCGAAGCGCTCGGCCCACGCCCGGGCTCGGTCCTCGACGCCGGGCGTCAGCGCGATGCCGGCGCCGATCGCGACTGGATCGGCGAAGACCGTCACCCGCGCCACCCCGGGCCGTGGGATCGTGGCGCCGAAGATGACGCGTCCGCCGAGCGCGCGCCCGGCGCCGACCGCGTCGACCACCTGCTCGACGTTGCCGAGCCCGTTCTGCAACGCGATCACGCACCCGTCCGACGCGATCAGACCTGCGGTCGCCGCCAGCATCGCCGCGGTATCGTAGGACTTCACGGTCAAGAGCGCGGCGTCGAACGGCGGCTGCAATGCCGCGGCGTCCGAGGCCAACTCGAGGCCGCGTACGCGATGCTCGCCCCACAGGCCTTCGATCGCCAGGCCCGTCTCCGCGACCGCGGTGAGATGGCGTTCACGACCGAGGAGGGTGACGCGATGCCCGGCCGCGGCCAAGAGGCCGCCGAGCACGGACCCGACCGCGCCGGCCCCCGCCACGAGCACACGCAAGCCCATCGCCACCACCTATAGAGGCCGGCCGCAGCGCCGGAAAGCGCCGCGGCGGCGATTGGAACCCCATCCGGATGTGCGCTACTATCCGCCCCCTTCGAAGCCGTCGCTCGCGCCCACCGGGCGCGCCTTCAACAACCTCTGCGAGAAAGGTCGACCATGCCCGACAACCGTGCCGCCGTCGCCAAACGGGGCGACTCCCCCACCACCAATCCCAGACTGCTGGCTTGGGTCGACGAGATGGCCAAGCTGACCAAGCCCGACCAGATCGTCTGGTGCGACGGCTCGCAGGCGGAGAAGGACCGCCTCACCAAAGAAGCGGTCGACAAGGGCATCCTCATCCCGCTGAACCCCGAAAAGCGCCCCGGCTGCTACCTACATCGCTCGAACCCCAACGACGTCGCGCGCACCGAGCACCTCACGTTCGTCTGCACGCGCGCGAAGGACGCGGCGGGCCCGAACAACAACTGGATGGACCCGAAGGACGCCTACGCGAAGCTCGGCAAGCTGTTCGACGGCTCGATGAAGGGCCGCACGATGTACGTCATCCCGTACCTCATGGGACCCGCCGGCTCGCCGTTCTCCAAGGTCGGCGTGGAGCTCACCGACAGCGTCTACGTCGTGCTCAACATGCGCATCATGGCGCGCATGGGGCGCGTCGCGCTCGACACCCTCGGCGACGACAGTAACGAGTTCAATCGCGGCCTGCACTGCACGCTCGACCTCGATCCCGAGAAGCGGTTCATCTGCCACTTCCCCGAGGACAACACGATCTGGTCGATCGGCAGCGGCTACGGCGGCAACGCGCTCCTCGGCAAGAAGTGTCTGGCGCTCCGCATCGCCTCGTTCCTCGGTCGCGAGGAAGGTTGGCTCGCCGAGCACATGCTGATCCTCGGCGCCGAGGATCCGCAGGGGAAGAAGCACTACGTCGTGGCCGCCTTCCCGAGCGCCTGCGGCAAGACGAACTTCGCGATGATGGTGCCGCCCGCGCGCTTCAAGGGCTGGAAGATCACGACGCTCGGCGACGACATCTCCTGGCTGCGGATCGGCAAGGACGGCCGGCTCTGGGCGGTGAACCCCGAGAACGGCTACTTCGGCGTCGCCCCCGGCACCAACTCCAAGACGAACCCGAACGCGATGGCCTCGATCGCCGGCGACGCGATCTTCACCAACGTCGCGATGACGAAGGACGGCGACGTGTGGTGGGAAGGCAAGGACGGGGAGCCGCCGGCGGAGCTCACCGACTGGCGCGGCGATCCGTGGACGCCGGCCTCGAAAACGCCGGCCGCCCACCCGAACTCGCGCTTCACCGCGCCGATGCGCAACAATCCGATCCTCTCCGAGAAAGCCGACGATCCCGAGGGCGTGCCGATCTCGGCCATCATCTTCGGGGGCCGCCGCGCCACGACGGTCCCCCTCGTCATGCAGAGCTTCAACTGGGCGCACGGCGTCTACCTCGGCGCGACCATGGGCTCGGAGACTACGGCGGCCGCCACGGGCCAAGCGGGCGTCGTGCGCCGCGATCCGATGGCCATGCTGCCCTTCTGCGGTTACGACATGGGCGACTACTTCGGCCACTGGTTGAAGATCCAGGAACGGCTCGCCGACCCGCCGCCGATCTTCCTCGTGAATTGGTTCCGCAAGGGCGCGGACGGCAAGTTCCTGTGGCCGGGCTACGGCGAGAACATGCGGATCCTGGCGTGGATCCTCGCTCGCGCCGCCGGAACCACGGGCGCGGCCGAGACCCTGCTCGGGTGGGTGCCGCGTCCTGGCGACATCGATACCGAGGGTCTCGGCGTCACCGCCGAGCAAGTGCAGGCGGCGACCAAGATCGACCTCGCCGAATGGGGGCCCGAGCTGGAGTCGCAAGGCGAGCTCTTCACCAAGCTGGAACGCACATTGCCGCCGGCCATCCGGATCGAGCGTGAGCTGTTGATGGCTCGGCTCGCGCAATAGGCTCCCCGCACTCGACGTAGCGTTCATCATGACGGTTCGCGCCGTTCGCGGCGGTTACAATTGCGCCGCGGGCGAGCACGAAACGGCATCGTTCAAGAACGACCGCCGAAGGTACATTTTCGCGGTGACAATTCTTGGCAGCGAGCGTCATCCGCACCCATCTCGGATGCTGTACCAGCCCGGAATTGCCGTCGACTGAGCAGCCCAAATCGCCGCGCCGACCGGTGTAACGTCTTGGAAAGCACTCGATAGCGACGGCTGGCACCACGCTTGCTCCGGATCGCCGTCATGGCAGCGCGAAATACGCACGGCTTCACTCTCTTGGAGCTGCTGGTGGTCACCTCGATCATCGGCATCCTCGCCAGCATCGCCATTCCGCAATACGCCGCCTATCGCGCGCGTGGGTACGACTCGATCGTCGAGTCGCAGGTGCGTCACGTGGCAACCGGTCAGGAGGCGTACTTCGTCGAAAAAGGCCAATACGCCCCCGACGTCACCAGTCTCGCCCACATGACCATCGAAGACGGCATCTCGGTGTCGATCGCGGCCGGCAATTCCGGCAATCTGCAGAGCTCCTTCCGGATCCACGCCAGTCACCCGCAAGCCGCCCACTCCTACGATTGGGTGAGCGACCCGCAGCCGGGCGAGCCGAACTTCAGCCTCAGCGACTAGCTGCTTCACAACCCCCCGCTCCACCCACCCCAAACCGCGTCGGCGCCCGGAGTGATCCGGGCGCTGGCCAGTAACAATTGATTAGCCCCCGTGCGCTTTTTCGGGCGCAAAAGGGCGCCCGAAAAATGCTCCGATGGGCGTCGCGGCGCGGAGTCAATCCGCGCCGCTCGCTTACACCGCTTCCCCACTGCGTTTGGCGCCGCGCACAACTGGGCGCCGAAGACGGTCCGACGGGCGGCTCGTCGTTGGCTCGAGGCTTGTGTACAGTCGCGGGCATGGGGCAGCGGATCTCGGCGGAGCGACTGACGCGGCTTTTTCTCGAGTTGGTGCGGATCGATAGTTTGTCGCGCTGCGAGCGTGCGATCGCCGAGCGGTTGGCGGGGGAGCTCCGCGAGCTCGATGCCGAGGTGTGGTTCGACGACGCCGGGACGAAGGTGGGTGGGACGGTCGGAAACGTGCTCGCGCGAGTGCGGGGTACGACCAAGGCGACGCCGCTCTTGTTGTCGGCGCACATGGACACCGTGCGACCGGGCGAGGGCGTGCAACCCGTGATCGAAGGCGACGTGATCCGGAGCGACGGGCGCACGGTGCTCGGCGGCGACGACAAATCCGGGTGCGCGATCATCTGCGAGGTGTTGCGCGTCCTGCGCGACGCCGCCATCCCGCACGGCGACATCGAGGTCGCCTTCACGATTTGCGAGGAGGTCGGGCTGCTCGGCGCGAAGCATCTCGACTTGAGCAGACTACGCGCGCGCACCGGGCTCGTCCTCGACAGCGACGCGCCGGGATATCTGTTCACGCGCGCCCCGGCCGCCAATCACCTCGAGTTCAGGGTGCACGGGCTCGAGGCGCATGCGGGCATGGCACCCGAGCGCGGCATCAACGCGATCAAAGTCGCGGCGGAAGGCATCCTGGCGATGCGCCTCGGCCGCATCGATCCCGACACGACGGCGAACATCGGGGTCATCAGCGGCGGCAGCGCGACCAACGTCGTTCCGAACTTGGTGCAGCTGCGCGGCGAAGCACGCAGTCACGACGAGACGAAACTGGCGGCGCAATGCCAGCACATGCGCGAGTGTCTCGAAGCGGCCGCCGCGCGCCACACCGTGGTGATCGACGGTCGCGAAGTCGGCGCCCGGGTCGAGAGCACGATCGAGCGCAGCTACGACGCGATGGCAGTGCCGGACGCCGCCCCGATCGTCCAGCTGGTGCTGCAAGCCGCAGCGGCGCTCGGTCACCAGGTCGAGAGCGCGCCCATGGGAGGCGGCTGCGACGCCAACGTCCTGAACGGCCGCGGCCTGCAAGTCGCCAATCTCGGCACCGGCATGCGCGACATCCACACGGTGAAAGAGTGGCTGCGCGTCAGCGACATGGTGCGCACCGCCGAGGTCATCGTCGAGATGCTGCGGCTGCACGCCGCGAACTGAGTCTCGCGGATCAACGCTCCGTGGCGCGCAGCGACGGCAGTCGAGCGCCGCTCGCCAGGAACACCAGACCCCCGATCACGATGTTGGCGAGGATCACCAGGAACCACAGGCCGCCGTACGCGATGCCGCTCGCCTGGTCGATCCCGATCCTGCTCAGGAAGTAGGCGTAGGCCCCTTCCCGTAGGCCAATGCCCGAAAACGTCACCGGGATCGACGCGACGGCGCTAACCAGCGGGTGAAACACCGCGATGTACGAGACGGGCACCTCGATCCCGAGCGCGCGGCTCACTATCCACTGCGCCGCGATCTGCACGAGATGAAAGAAGAACGAGACCGTCGACGCGGCCACCAGCATCCGGCGATCGGTCCAGAACGGCCCGAGGTCGACCTCGATGAAGCGGCGGATGCGGTGATCCGCGGGCAGCACCTGGCGCGCGAGCCACGGTGCCAGCATCCAGCCCAGCAAGAGCCCGCTCCCGAATGCGACCGTCACGTAGAACATGAGGGGGAACTCCGGTGCGAGCGTCCGATAGCGTGGAAAGAGCAAGAACGCCGCGGCACCGATGGCTACCAGGATCACGAGACCGTTCAAACGGTCGAACAAGACCGAGTTGAAGGCGCGCGCGCGGTGGCCGCCGCTGGCCTCGGCGAGGTACAAGCTCCGCACGACATCGCCGCCGAGCGTGCTCGGACCGAAGAACATGAAGAACATGCCGATGAAATAGAAGCGCACGTACTCCGGAAACGGCTGGTCGAGCCCGACAGAATGCCCGATCAACCACCAGCGATACGCGCTCATCACCTGCCCGACCAGATAGAGCACGACTGCGGCGAGCGCCCATCCGACGTGCACGGCGGCAAGGATTCGGCCGGTCTCTCGCAGGTCGACGTGGCGCGCGATCAACACCACCGCGCCCACGCTGAGGGCGATCTGCAAGACCCGCCGCAGATTGCCGCCGCTACCCGCCTCCTCGCCCGCCATCCGCGTCGCAGCGTCCTCCGTCGCATGACGAAAAGCAAGCGTGCATCGCGCCAACCGCGGATGCGCGTGTCAACCCGGATTGCGTTCCGGAACGTTCGCGCCACAATACCGTCCGAGAAACTCGAACATCTGCGACGGCGTATGCCGTCATCTGGAGGAGGAACGTATGAGAACAGAAGTACGCGTGCGGCCTTGGCAGCTAGCGCTGGTGAGCCTGACCGGCGGCGCGGTCGGGGCGCTCGTCTTCGCGGCGTTCACGCCGTCGAGGACCGAGTCGGAGATCGACGGCCTGCTGCCGTCGTTTGCCCCGCTCGCGCAGCAGGTGATGCCCGCGGTCGTCAACATCAACACCACCAAGAACGTCCCCGCGCGGACCCAGCGCCGCCAGTACCCGCGCGGCCAGGATCCGTTCGAGCAGTTCTTCGGTGAGGATTTCTGGGAGCGTTTCGGTGGGCGCCGCGGGCCGTCCAAGCAACGCAGCCTCGGGTCGGGTTTCGCCATCGACGACTCCGGCTACATCGTCACCAATCGCCACGTCGTCGAGGGCGCGGACGACATCGACGTGCAGTTCTCGAGCGGCAAGCAATACAAGGCGAAGCTGGTCGGCGAGGACGCCAAGACCGACGTCGCGCTCTTGAAGATCAAGCCCGACGCCAAGATTCCGACCGTACCGCTGGGCGACTCCGACAAGCTGCAGGTCGGCGATTGGGTGCTCGCGGTCGGCAACCCGTTCGGCCTTTCGCACACCGTGACCTCCGGTATCGTGTCGGCGCGCGATCGCGTGATCGGCGCCGGACCGTATGACGACTTCATCCAGACCGACGCGTCGATCAATCCCGGCAACTCCGGCGGTCCCCTCTTCGACCAGCACGGGCGCGTCATCGGCATCAATACGGCGATCTTCAGTCAGAGCGGCGGCAACATCGGTATCGGCTTCGCGACTCCGATCAACCTGGCGCGCCTGGTCGTCGACCAGCTGCGCACGACCGGCAAGGTGACGCGCGGCTGGCTCGGCGTCAGCATTCAGCCGCTCGGTCCCGACATCCGCCAAGCGCTCGGTCTCGGCGACACCGATGGCGCGTTGATCGCCGACGTCATCGCCAAGAGCCCGGCCGAGGCGGGCGGTCTGAGGCGCGGTGACGTGGTGATCGAGCTCGACGGCAAGCCGATCACCGAGCCGGGTCAGTTGTCGCGCACGATTGCGACCATGCCTCCGGGCACGTCGGCCCACCTCCGGGTCGTTCGCGAGGGCAAGGAGCGCACGCTCGACGTGAAGGTCGGACGACAGCCGGAAGGTGAGGGCGGCGCCAATGCACCCGACGAGCTCGGCGAAAACGAGCCCGGAGCGCGCGGCGGCAACGCATCGGCGGCGAGCCTCGGCCTGCAACTCGAGACGCTCTCCGACGCGTCACGCCGTCAGCTCGGCTACGGACGCGAGGTCGTCGGCGCGCTCGTCACCGCCGTCGCCGAGGGCAGCCCCGCCGACGAGGCCGGGATGCGCCCGGGCGACGTCATCCTGCAAGTCGATCGCCGCGAAGTCGATTCGGCGCGCGCGGCGGCCGCTGCTCTCGCCAAAGCGAATCCGCCGATTCTCTTGTTGGTCCGGCGAGGCGAGAGCACGGTCTTCCTGACTCTCTCACCGCCGCGCGGTTGAACGCGCGGGCAGCGCCGGGGTGACGGTCTCGCGGCCGTCACCCCGCGCCGCCAGCCCGCATCAGAATCTGCTTCACCTGCGCGTTCTCGGGGTCCCGGCGCAACAGCTCGCGCCATTCCCGGATCGCATCCTCGTGGCGTCCCGACGTCCAATACGCGAAGCCGAGCGACAAACGCGCGTCGATCTGATCGGGGTCGAGAGCGAGCGAGCGCTGGAACGCCGTCACCGCCTCGGCCGACAAGCCGACCTGACGGAGGAAGCTTCCATACGAACGCTGGCGCCAGGTCTCGGCGACCGGCACCGCGAGCGCGCGCGTGAGCGCGCTCGGCGACTCCGGCGCCGGCGCCTCCTCGCGGGCTTTGCGAATGCCGGCGAACTCGATCTGCGCGCGCCACCGCATCTTGGAATGCGCCTCGTCGTTCGGCATGAAGATCGATGCGATCTCGTCGTAATAGACGAGCGACCAGCCGTGGCCGTCGGCGAGATAGGTCACCAGCGGCAGGCGATTCGACCAGCCGTGAAAGAGCAGCGCGTAGTCGAGCTGGTAGGGCGCGGCGAATTGCGGCCACGACGTCGGATCGTCCATGACCCGGAAGTAACCGCGGAAGACGTCCTCGGGGAACGCCTCCAAACGGCCGTCGACGAAGACGCGGTCCTCCGGACGGGTCCAGGCGAGATAGCCGCCCATGGCCAGGCAATTGAAGGCGCGCCCCGTGACGCCGACCCGATCGAGGAACGCGACGGCGTCGACCGGGAAGCGCGCCCGCGACACCCCGAACCCGAACTCGCGCTGAATGGCCATGACGCGCGCGAGCTGATTGGTGACGACGGCGCCGGTCAACAGCACGATCGCGGTCAGCGACGCGAGCGCCAGGGTCGCCGTGAGGCGCGAAGGAAGGCGTCGTGCTCCCAGCAGTGGGCCCAGATTGGCGGCGATCGCCGGCACGGCGATCCATCCGAAGAACGCAACGTTCCGCAGCGAGAGAGTCGAGAGATAGCCGAACGCCACGACCGCCAAGAGCCGGCCGAGATGCCAGCGTCCCGCATTCAACAAAAAGGAAAGTCCGGAGACGCCGAGCATGGTCAACCACGTGTAGACGAGGGGCGGCGCGAAGCCGGAAGCCAGCGGTGGTCGGAACTCACCGATGCGGCTCGAAAAGAGCGAGTTGCCGGTGACCCGCGGCAACAGCTCGAATGGGAAGAGCGCGCCTGCGATGCCCCAAGGGTTCAAGAGACAGCCGAGCGTCGCGAGCCCGAGCACGATGCTGAGCCGGCGCCAGTCGTCGAACGACAGACTGCTCTCCTTCTTCCAGCCGCGCGGCAGCGGCAAGAACGCGAGCGTGGCGCCGAGCCAGTAGCATCCGATCAGCGCCAGGCCGACCGCGAAGATGCCCTGCGTGTTCGTCCACAGGATCTGGAGCGGTATCAGCAACCAGAGCGCGCGGCGATTCCGCGGGTAGCTCTCGAGGATCATCAGGTAGACCGCGAAGAGCAGGAAGGAGACGAGCTCCGGACGCGGCACGAAACGCGGCGACGAGACGAACAATGCCATCGCCACCAGGAATGCCGCCGCCGTCGGCGGTACGAAGCGTCGCGCCACGCCGTACAGCACGAGCGTGGTCGCCACCATCGATGCGGCGGCAAACGCGATGGCGCCGTTGTCACCGCCGAGTGACCAGGCCCCGTAGAGCAGGAGCTGGAAGATCCAATGCAAATCGATCCAGGGATAGTCCGGCGCGGTGAGCGAGAACGTGTTGCTCGCCGGCCAGGTCCACGTGCGCACCATGAGACGCCCCGCCGCGAGATGAAACCAGGTGTCGAAATCCTCGATGCGGTGGATGGTGAAGGCCGCCGCCAGCGCTGCGACGAGGATGGGCGCCGCGCGCGCAAAACGCGGCGGCAAGACGGCGGGCATGGCGCGGCTACTTAGCGCAGCGCTCCGCCGCCTGGAAGCGAACGCCTACCCGCCGACGTGCTTGCGGAGCGGTGCCGACAGCGGCGTCGTGTCGAGCGAACGTGTCGCGCGCGTCTCGCCGGCGAGTACCCGGTAGGCGCGGTAGTACGGCGCGAGGTTGCCGGCGAGCGCGGCCCCGTGACCCGGCGCCAGCATCGTCGGCTGACACGACTCGATGCGATCGAGCGCGCGCAGCAAGTACGCCTCCGGCGGGGCGCCGTAGAAGGTCCGATAGAGCTGCACCGAAACCGCCGAACGATCGTCGCGCACGATGGCCTCCCCGCGACCGGGCTGCCCGAACAGGTCGGCGCTGAACACCACTTGCGTCCGCTCGTCGACGACCACGACGCCGTCCCAGGCGTGCACGTACGGCGCTTCGAGCACCCGCAAACCATGCGTGCCGGTGTCGACCACCTCGCCGTCTCCGACTCCCCGCGGCGAGCGGACGGCGACGTCGGCGAGCGACGTGATGACGGTGCGCATCGAGGCGAGCGGCGTCGCGTTCGGCGCCCGCAACAGCAGATCGTTCAGGGCGCCGCACTCGTCGGCCTCGAAATGGGGGACGATCACGTAGCGGAGACGAGCCGGATCCATTACCTGAGCGAGCCCGGCCCAGGTGTCCTCGAAGCGCTCGCGGAGTCCGGTCGAGATCACCGCCGGCTCGTCGTCGACGATCAGGTATTGGTTGACGGTGCTCCGCCAGGGCTCATGGTACGTGCTGATGCGATAGGTGTCGGGTGCGATCTCCGATACCAACGCCCGTTCCCGCATGCGTTCCGACCTCCTCCGAAATCGTGGTGACGCTAGCACGCGGACTCGGCATCGGGAACGCGGGAAAGACGGGAGCGCGCATGCCCCACACCGCACCGCATTCGGCAACGCCGGAGGGGTATGCTACCGAAGTGCCGTGTCGACCACCGCCGGCGACCGTCGCCTCCGCACGGTGATCGCCTTGCTCGACGCCGCCGCAACGCATGTCCCATCGCGGCCCGCGGTCGCCGACGAGCACGCGACACTCGATTACGCGGCCCTCCGGGTCCGCGCCGCTGCGGCCGCGGAGCAGCTGCGCGCGGCGGGGATCGGACCCGGAGACCGCGTCGGCATCGTGCTGCCGAACTCGATCGCGTTCGTCGAGTCTCTGCTGGGCGTCTGGCTGTGCGGGGCGGCCGCGTTTCCGGTGCCCGCCGGTGCGCAAGCGGCCGAGCTGCGGCGGTTGCTCGCGGCCACACCGGTCGCCGCGGCGATCACCGCTCCGGGCGCCGAGGCAACGGCGGCGCGGGTGCACCTCGTGGCCGACTCGCATGGATTGGGACGCGCGGCGGTGGCGTCGTCGCGACGTCGTTCCGTCGCGGGTAACCCGACCGCGCCGGCGCCGCACGACGCCGCGGTCGTGGCCATGTCGTCCGGCACCGTCGCGGCGCCGCACCTGGTCACCCGCACCCACGAGAACCTCTGGTGGGAAGCCGAAAACTTCTTCGCGGCGACAAGGCTCACTTCCGACGACGTCGTGCTGGGCGTCGTGCCGCTGTCGCACGCGCACGGTCTCGGCAACGCGCTGCTCGCGGCGTTGCGCGCGGGCGCGAGCCTCGTGACGCGGCGCCGTTTCCTCCGCCGGCACGTCCTCGACCTCTTGGTTGCCGAGCGCGTGACGGTCTTCCCGGCGGTGCCGTTCATGCTGCGCATGCTGGCGGCGACCGATCCGCGGCGGCGCTGGGATCTCGCGGCGCTCCGCTTGTGCGTGAGCGCGGGTGCGCCGCTCCCGGCCGAGGTGTTCGCCGCCTTTCGCGACCGCTTCGGCGTACCGCCGCGCCAGCTCTATGGACTTACCGAGGCGGGCAGCGTGACCTGCGATCTCGCCGCCCCGGATCGTGTCGACCCAGCAACCGTCGGGCGACCGCTCGGCGCGGTGGAGGTAGCAATCGAGGACGCCGAAGGGCGACCGCTCGCGGCCGGCGAGATCGGGGAGATCGTCATTCGCAGCGCCGCGGCGGAAGGCGGCGCCGAGCGGCCGCTCCGCACTCAGGATCTCGGCCGGCTCGATGACGACGGTGCGCTCACCATCACCGGCCGCACCAGCCTCTTCATCAATTCGGCCGGCAACAAGATCGATCCTGCCGAAGTCGAGGCGGCGCTGCGCGCGCACCCGGCCGTCGCCGACGTCGCGGTGTTCGGTCTCGCGGCCGCCCACGACGAGCAAATCGTCGCCGCCGCCGTCGTCCTGGCGACGCCCGTTCCGCCGGAGGTCCTGCGTGCGCACTGCCGCGAGCGGCTCGCCGCCCACAAGGTGCCGCGCGTCTTGAGCGTCCGCGATCAGCTGCCGCGCTCGCCGCTCGGCAAGGTGCTGATCGGGCGCCTGGTCGCGGAGGCCTGAGCGTTACGTGGATCGACGCGCGCTCGGCCGGCTCGCCTGGCTGCTCGACGAGGCATTCACGATTCCCGGCACCAATCAGCGGGTCGGGTTCGACGCGTTGATCGGCCTCATCCCCGGCGTCGGCGACACCGTCGGCGCGCTCCTCTCCACCTACATCATCGTCGAGGGGGCCCGCCGGGGCGCGTCACCGTGGATGGTGGTTCGGATGCTGGGAAACGTCGCGGTCGAGACGGTGATCGGCGTCGTGCCGATCGTCGGCGACCTCTTCGACGTGGTGTGGAAGTCCAATACCCGCAACCTCCAGCTGCTCGGCGACACGCTCTTGCGCGACGAGGCGCCGCGCGACCCGCGCGGCGTGCTCCGCCTCGCCGCGCTCCTGATCGTCGCGACCATGATCGTCTTGGTGGTCGGAACCGCTCTGCTGTCGGTCGCGCTGTATCGGTACTTGGCGGGTTGATAGGGTTCCGCGACGATGCCGATCTGGAGTTTGACAGCACCGGCCGCCCATTGCTTAGGTGCACGGGTGGCACCGAACCGACGCGCTCCGCTGACGTGAGTCGCGTGCGCACGCCTCGGGTCGCTCCGATCGCACCCACCGACCCCTTCGTACCCCGAGATGCACTGGCGGGCCGTCGCGCCTTGGTGACCGGCGGGACGCGCGGCATCGGTCGCGCCATTGCGCTGGCGCTCGCCGCCGCCGGCGCGCAAGTGACGGCGACGTGGGCGCATGCCGCGGCCGACGCCGAGCGCATGGAGCGCGATCTCGGCGCGCCGCACGCGGTCCGCCGCTGCGACGTCGCACGCCCCGACGAGGTGAAGGCGCTCTTCGCCGAGTTGAACGGCGCGCAGAGCGCGGTCGAGATCCTCGTCAACAACGCCGCCGTGACGTCCGACGGCCATCTGATGATGCTCTCGGACGACGCCTGGCACGACGTCGTCGCGACCAACCTGACCGGACCCTTCCTCTGCTTGCGGCCCGCGCTGCGCGGCATGATCGCGCGCGGCTTCGGGCGCGTCATCAACGTGGTGTCGCCGGCGGGCACCATGGGGAAGGCCGGCGCCGCGAACTACGCGGCGTCGAAGGGCGGCCTGCTGGCGCTCACTCGCTCGCTCGCCGCCGAGGTCGCCGGCTTCGGCATCACGGTGAACGCGCTCTGTCCCGGATTCATCGACACCGCGATGGTCGCGGGCATGGCGAAGGAGGCGCGCGACGCGATGACGGCGCGCATTCCCGCCGGGCGGCTGGGACGCCCCGAGGAGGTCGCCAGCGCGGCGGTTTTCTTGGCACTACCGCAAGCGGCGTACATCACTGGCGCCGTGCTCGCCGTAGATGGAGGATTGGTGACGGCATGACGATGGATCGCGAAACGTTGAAGCTGAAGCTGAAAGAGCTCCTGGTCTCGGGCCTCCGCCTGCAAGACATGGCGCCGGCGGGCATCGCCGACGACCAACCGATCTTCGTGGACGGGCTCGGCCTCGATTCGATCGACGCGCTCGAGCTGGTCGTGCTGATCGAGGAGCACTTCGGCATCGCGATCCCCGACGAGGAGGTCGGCAAGAGCGCCTTCGCCTCCATCAACGCGCTCGCCGAGTACATCAGCGCCGAGCAGGCCCGTGCGGGGTGAAGAGGGCGGCGGCGCCGAGGTCGTCGTCACTGGCGTCGGCACGGTGAATGGGTTGGCGCACTCCGCGCCCGCCTACGCGGCGGCGCTCCGCGCCGGGACTTGCGCGATCACGCCGGTCGCGGGCTTCGACACGACCGGGTATCGCAGCCGCGTCGCCGCCGAAGTGAAGGATCTGCCCGCGCCGGATTGGATTCCGTCGGCGGTCCGACGACGCGCTTCGCGCTCCGACCTCTTCGCGCTGGCGGCGGCGGCGGAAGCGATCGCCGACAGCGGGCTCGACGTCGCGGCAGCGGCGGCCCGGGTCGGAGTCGCGCTCGGCGGCACGACCGGCGGGATGATGGCGGCCGAGAGCTGCGTGCGCGACCGGATCGAAGGCCGGCTGTCGCGCTACAAGAAAGGACCGCTGCTCGGCACGCCGATCTCGACCAGCGCCGACATCTTGGCGGTCGCGTTCGGCCTCGGTGGACCGCGACTGGCGCTCAGCACGGCATGCTCCTCGAGCGCCAACGCGCTCGGCATCGCGCTCGACTGGATTCGGCTCGGCCGCGCCGACGTGGTGATCGCGGGCGGCACCGAATCGCTCTGTCGCACCATCTTCGCCGGTTTCAATGCGTTGAAGGCGATGTCGCCCGAGCCCTGTCGACCGTTCGACCGCCGGCGCGCCGGGCTCAACCTCGGCGAAGGCGCGGCGATCATGGTGATCGAGAGCGCGGCGCACGCCGCGGCCCGCGGCGCGCGGATCCACGCCCGCTTGCTCGGCTACGGCACGAGCGCCGATGCCCATCACCTGACCGCGCCGCACCCGGAGGGCACCGGCGCCACGCTCGCGATGCGACGCGCGCTCGCGCGCGCCGGTGTCGACGCGGCGGCGATCGAGTACGTGAACGCCCACGGCACCGGAACGCCGCTGAACGACGGCATCGAGGCCGCCGCGATCCACGCCGTGTTCGGGACGCACACGTCGCGCGTCGCGGTGAGCTCGACCAAAGGCGCCGTCGGTCACACGCTCGGCGCCGCGGGCGCCATCGAAGGCCTCGCCACGGTGGTCGCGCTGCGCGACGGCTTCCTGCCGCCGACGGTCAACCTCGACGATCCCGACCCGGCTTGCGATCTCGACCTGCCGCGCGCAACGCGCGAGACGCGCGTCGACTACGCGCTCTCCAACTCCTACGGGTTCGGCGGCAACAATACCTCGGTGGTGTTCGGCCGTGCCTGAGCCCGTGGTGGTCACCGGCGTCGGCGTGGTCAGCCCGCTCGGGCCGTTGCCGCAGTTCTGGAGCGGACTCTGCGCCGGAGCATCGGGCATCGCGCCGGTCGATCCCGATCGTGTGCCGGCCGTGCCCGCGTTGGAGGCGCGCGTCCGCGATTGGGAGGCGCGCGACCACGTGAAGCCGGCGTTGCTGCGGCGCATGGACCATTGCTCGCGGATGGTCGTGTCGGCGGTACGCATGGCGCTGACGGACGCGGCGCTCGAGCTCACCGGCGACGCCGCGGCTACCGCTGGAGTCGTGGTCGGCACCGCGTTCGGCAACTTGAGCGAGTCGGAGGATTTCTTGCGCGGCCTCTTCGCCAAGGGGCCGGCGCTCGCGAACCCGCTCACCTTCCCCAATCTCGTCCTCAACGCTCCGACCGGTTACGTGGCGATCGACCTCGGCATTCGCGGTCCGAACCTCACCGTCGTCCGCGGCGAGGCGTCCGGCGAGTCGGCGTTGGCGCTCGCCTACGACACCATCGTCTCCGGACAGACCGACGTCCTGATCGCGGGCGGCGGCGACGAGATCGCGCCCGTCCTGGCGCAGATCTACACCGACCTCGACGTGCTCTCGCCGGCGGACGGCGGCGGCGCGCCGTGGAGCAGTCCCTTCGACCGCCGCCGGAACGGCTATGTGATGGGCGAAGGCGCCGCGATGCTCGTGCTCGAAACCCAGAGACACGCGGCGGCGCGCAGGGCGCGCGTCTACGCCGAGCTGGCGGGCTATGCGACCGAAAGCCTTCCCGCGAGCGCGCATGACTGGCCGGCCGGCATGCCGGCGGTCGACCGTCCGAGCGGCACCGCGGATCAGCTGGCGGCGCTGGGATTCACACCGGACGCGTCGGCGACGCTGGTCGTCTCGTGCGCAAACTCGACGCGCCGCCTCGACGCGTTCGAGGCGATGCGCATCGCCGCCATCCTCGGCGAGGGTACGCCGTCGGCGTTGGTGACCTCGATCAAGGGTGCGGTCGGCGAGTTCGGCGCGGCGGGCGCGCTCGGGGCGGCGGCTGCGGTCCTGGCGCTGGCGCACGGCGACGTTCCGCGGCTCGGTGCGTTGCAGGCGCCGGACGACCACTGTCCGGTGCGGCTCGCCGGTCCGCACGTACCGGCTCCGGCGCGCGGTTTCGCGAACGCGCTGGTCTCGTGCACGCCGCGCGGCGGCGGCAGCGTGACCCTCGGGTTTCGGCGCGCGTGATCGCGATGCGGCCGAGGCTCGCGATCGTGATCGTGGCAATGTGGCTCGTCCTGGCGGCCGGCGGGCTCGCGGCCGCCGGCGGCGCGCCGTCGCTGGCGAGCCGCGCGGCGCGTTTTCCACCGCTCCGGACCGCGACCGCCGAGTTCGATCAGGAACGCGAAGTCTCGCTGGTCGACGAGGTGCTGCGCGCCAAGGGCCGGCTCGCGCTCGCGGCGCCCGCCTCGTTCCGCCTCGATCTCATCGCACCGCAGCCCCTCACGCTGATCGCGGAGGACAAGACGTTGACGGTGCAGGACGCGGAGGGGAAGACGCTCCCGCTCCCGCCCGAGTTCGCCGGACTCGCCACGTTCGCGCGCACTCTCACCGATCTGCTGCTCGGCTCGCGGTCGCCGGAAGGCTTCGATCAAACGTGGCGCGACGCCGACACCGTCGTGCTCGTGCCGCAGCCAGGCACGACGAGCCCGTTCACCGAGATCACGCTGCGCTTCGCGCCGAAAGGCCAGCTGCCGGACGAGATCGAGATGCGCGAGCGCGGCGGCGACCGCACGACCATCCGTCTGCACGACGTCGCACTGAACGTGTCCGCCGCCAGGAACGCTCCGGTCGCCGGCGGCTCTCCGCTCGGAGGCAAAACGCCGGCACCGAAAGGACCAGACCGATGACGACTTCGCGCCTTGCCGCGCCCGGCGACGCCGCCGCCGACTTCTTGCCGCACACGGCGCCGTTTCTGTTGCTCGACCGCATCGTCGCGATCGACGGCCCGACTGGGCGGTTCGTGAAGCACGTGACCGCCGCCGACCCGTTGCTGAGCGCGGCCGGCGAGCTGACGCCGCTCCTCCTCCTCGAAGCGATGGCGCAGGGCGCCGGCATCGTGCTCGGCCGCCAGGAGCCCGAGCTGCGCGCCCGCGGTGCCGTGCTGGCCGCCATCGACCATTGCGAGGTCACCGATACGGTCGGCGTCGGCGACGAGCTCGCGATCGACGTCACCGTCGTGCGGCGCTACGCCGGCATGGCGCGCATTCGCGGGCGCGCGAGCGTCGGCGCGCGGACGTGCGCCACCGCCGCGATCACCCTCGCGTTCGCGCCGGACGAGGCGAGGCCACCCGAGTGAATCGCGCCGCGCGGATCGCGCTGCTCATCACCTTGGCAGTCGGCGGCGCCGGGTGCGCGCGCCTGTTGGTCAAGCCGCATACCGCTGAAGCGCCCGGCGCCCCCGCGATCGTCGCGGCCGGTGCGACGCGCGAGCAACGCTTCCCGGGTCTACGCCTCACGCTCTCGGTGCGGGCAACGGCGGGACC
>JADMIO011426194.1_pt1 | contig 40717 bp, 33 predicted proteins | sample 8958161 | NCBI WGS metagenome assembly JADMIO01 (sample SAMN16585339, study PRJNA669376) | soil metagenome | isolation source: Crop rotation soil | place: USA: Cullars Rotation, Alabama | collected 2011
CGCGACAACTTGTCCACGTGGAATTCTAAGCTTAGGATCCCAATGTGCTGGAAAGGGCTCGTTATCCAGGATGTAATAGCGCACGCCCGTCGCGCTGGTGGACGGCCCAAAGGTATTGACGAAGTGCTGCACCCAGCTCTGCTGAATCGATGCGCTATTCGCTACGTCCGTATCCAGCGGATTGTTGCCGGTGATGTTCTGGCCGCTGGGACTGACGCCATTGCCGGCATCGGCGTTCCACGGATCGGTCGATTGCTGCGCGCCGTACTTCTTCACCGAGAAGCCGGCCAGCGTACTGCGATTGAGTCCGAGATTCGCCAGGTAATCGATCATCGGAATCGTGAACATCGGCTGCGCGCCGCTGTTTGCCGAGCGCGTGGTCGCGACAAACTGATCGGCCGATCCGCTCGGTGCGCCGCTACCATCGGAGTAGGTTTCGAAATACCAGTCCGCGGCCGCCGAGTGCGCGTCGATCTGCCAGTTGTAGCGCGTGGTCGAGTTCCCGCCCCAGCGGTTCAACGGGGCGTTCAGCGCCTGCATGTCGTGCGCGTCGCCGTACGCGATGCCGTAGATGTTGGGGTTGATCGGATGGCGATTGGCCGCGGCATCCACATTCACGGCGGTGGCAGGGTTCTGTGCCAATATCAGGGCGGCGCTGATGGCCGCGAGAGTCGGGAGCAAAGCCGTTCTTACAGTCATGGACCTGCTAGTATTCTGTTGCCGAACGGCTATCCGGTCAATTGCGCTTCGGTTTGCACTGCGATGCCACCGTGGTTATCAGGACATTCCCGTGGGCGCTTCCGCGACCATCAGTCTCTGCGCCTTCTCCCGAACCATGTCCGGCAGCGGCGTGCTCTTGCGTGCGATGGTGTCGAAATAGGTGGCCAGGATCGTGGTTCGGGCCGCAACCCATCCGCCGGTGAAGTGGCGCATCTCGTGGGTGATGCGCATCGTCTTATTGCCGAGCTCCAGAACGCCGCTGTGGATTTCGATCACGTCGCCGGCGCGGAGTTCGCGCTTGTATTGGATGTTCTGCTCCAGCGCCGCCATGCCGCAGTTCTGCTCGCGAAACCACTCGGCGGTGAGGCCGAGTTCGGCGATCAGGATCCACGTCGCATGGTCGAACATGCCGACGTAATGCTGCACGTTCATGTGACCCATGTGGTCAAGATGGTGCAGGTGGACCGCGCCGCGATAAGTGACGTGATCCATCACACGACCTTGCGCCAGTTCTTGCCCACCTGAATGATCAGCTCGGCCGGCGGCGCCTTCAACAGCAGATCCTTTACCTTCTCGCCGTTGATCTCGACCGCGTTGGCTTTGATCTTGCGAACTGCTTCCGATACCGATGGGCAGAGTCCGACCTGCGCCAGCAGTTTATCTACGCGCACGCCGCCATCCGCCTTCGCGGCCTCAGGCAGCGGCACGGACTGAATGTCCTCGGGCACTTCCTTACGCCGCACGACTGCATTGAACACTTCGACGGCGTGCTCCGCCGCTTCCGCCGAATGGAAGTCGGCCACGATCGCCTTACCCAGCGCCGTCTTCGCCTCCATTGGATGCATGCCGGTCTTCATCGCCTGGATCTCGGCGACGCTCTTGTCGGTGAGCAGTTCGTAGTAGCGCCACATCAGATCGTCGGAGACCTGCATCACCTTGCGGAACATCACCTCCGGCGCTTCCGTGATGCCGATGTAATTGCCCAGGCTCTTCGACATCTTGTTGACGCCATCGAGCCCTTCCAGAATCGGCACCATGGCGACAATCTGCGGCTGCTGTCCGTAGTCGCGCTGCAGCTCGCGGCCAACCAGGAGGTTAAACTTCTGGTCGGTGCCGCCCATCTCGACGTCGGCTTCCAGCGCCACCGAATCGTAGCCCTGGGCCAGCGGGTACATCAGCTCGTGCATCGAGATCGGCGCGCCCTCGCGATACCGTTTGGCGAAATCGTCGCGCTCCAGAATCCGCGCGATGGTGTATTTGCCGGTCAGCTTGATCACGTCCATCCATTGCAGCGGCGCCAGCCAGTGGCTGTTGAAGCGGATCTCCGTCTTCACCGGGTCGAGAATCTTGAACACCTGCTGCTTGTAGGTCTCGGCATTCTTCTCGATATCGGCCGTCGTCATCGGCGGGCGCGTGACGTTACGGCCGGTGGGATCGCCGATCATGCCGGTCATGTCGCCGATCAGGAAGATTACCGTGTGGCCCAGGTCCTGGAAGTGTTTCATCTTGCGCAGCAGGACGGTGTGGCCCAGGTGCAGGTCGGGCGCGGTCGGGTCGAAGCCCGCCTTCACGCGCAGCGGCCGGCCCGTCTTCTCCGATTGCACGAGGCGCTCGCGCAGGTCCTCTTCGCGGATGATTTCCGCCATTCCCTTCTTCAGGTACGTGAGTTGTTCGTCGATGGTCATGTGCTCAACGCTGTCTTCAAGTCTTCCGAGAATTTGCGAATGGCTTCCACCTGCTCCGGCGTGGCGGGCGTTTCAACGCCCTTCGATGCCAGCAGCGGCTGCCCTTCGCGCCACACCAGAAAAGCCAAACCCTGCGGCGTCATCATCCCGGTGCTGCCCTGCGATCCCGCCGCAACCATCCCGATGCACTCACCGCGCATGTAGATGGTAACGGCCGGAGTCTCCACCATGAGTTGGATGCCGAAGTCGTGCAGCCGGCTCACATCTTATATCGGCCGAGATCTTCGTCGTTCAGGCCTTCGAGCCAGCGCCGCAACTCTTCGTTGTTGACCTTGTCGGAGATGGTGGAGGCCTGCTTGGAGCTCTTCAGGACGGTCTCCTCGACGTAGATGGGACAATCCAGGCGCAGCGCCAGGGCCAGCGCATCGCTCGGGCGCGAATCGACGCTGATCAGTTCGCCATCGCGGTCGAGCCAGATCACGGCGTAGAACGTGTCGTCTTTGAGCTCGCTGACGACCACTTTGCGCAGACCGGTATTCAGACCGAGCAGCAGGGTCTTAATGAGATCGTGGGTCATGGGCCGCGGCGTCGAGACCTTTTCGATCTCCAGCGCGATCGCGTTGGCTTCGTACACACCGACCCAGATGGGGAGCACCGTGCTGCCAGCGATATCCTTCAGGATGACGATGGGCATGTTGGTGACGGGATCCATCATGAGCCCACGAATTTTCATTTCGACTTCCATGATTGCCCCCTGACTTGATTAAAGCACAATGCAAGCGCGGCATTCGCGACGGTGCCGCGGCGCACTGGGAAACCAAACACGCAGCCTCGAAGGCCGGCGTTACGCCGCTTCGCCCACCAGCGAATTGGGCCCGGAGCGCGTCACCTGTACCGGCAGATACTTCCCGACTAGACCTTCCGTGGCGGGGTGCGTGAAGTTCAGCGTCCGATTGGTCGAAGTGCGGCCGATCCACTGGCCGAGCGATTCATGGCGGCCTTCCACCAGCACTTCCTGCGTGGCGCCGATCAGTTCCGCATTGCGGCGGATTTGAATCGCGCGCTGCTTCTCCTGCAGCGTGACCAGACGCTGTTGCTTCACTTCTTCAGGCACCACGTTCTGCATTGCCAGCGCCGCAGTGTTGGGCCGCGGCGAGTATTTGAAGCTGAACAGCGAATCGTACTGGACTTGATCCAAGAGGTCGAGCGTCTCCTGGAAGTCGGCGTCGGTCTCGCCGGGGAAGCCCACGATGATGTCGGTCGTCAACGCGTAGCTGCGGCGCGCGTTCTTCAGCCAGTCGATGCGGCGCATGTACTCGTCGCGCGTGTAGAGGCGGTCCATCGCCGCCAGCACACGCGACGATCCCGATTGCACGGGCAGATGCACGTGATCGCAGAGCACCGGATTCGCATCCATCGCGTCTACGATGGGCCGCACGAAGTCGCGCGGATGGCTGGTGGTGTAGCGTACACGGCGGATGCCGTCGATCGACGCCACGCCTGCCAGCAGCGCCGCAAAGTCCCAGCCCGCGGGCGAGGGATCGCGATAGCTGTTGACGTTCTGGCCGAGCAACTGAATCTCGGTATAACCCTGAGCGGCCAACGTACGCGCCTCCGCCATCACGCTCTCGCTGGTGCGGCTGCGCTCCGGCCCACGCGTGAACGGCACCACACAATACGCGCAGCTCTTGTCACACCCTTCGATGATGGTGATGTACGCGCGGTGCGGATTATCGCGGCGCGTGAAAGGCGTATCGAAGGTTTCTTCTGTATCGAGACTGAGCCCGGTAACGCGCCGGTTGCCGGCCTCAAGCTGCACCAGCATCTGCCCCAGCTTCGGATAGCTGGCGCTGCCGGCAACCAGCGACACGTGCGGCGCGCGATCGAAAATCTTCTCGCCTTCCTGCTGCGCCACGCATCCGAGCACGCCGAAAATCTTGCCCTTGCCCGCCTCGCGCTTGAAATTCTGGAGGCGGTTGAACACCTTCTGCTCGGCCTTATCGCGGATGCTGCACGTGTTGTAGAGGACGAGCCCGGCCTCGGCCGGCGTCGCGACCTGCGCGTAGCCCTGCTCGACGAGCGTGCCGATGACTTTTTCGGAGTCATGCGCATTCATCTGGCAGCCAAAGGTCTCTATGTAGAAGGTTTTCCCAGACACTGGATTTATTGTAGCGTGCGCGGAGGAGCATAATAGATACATGGCGGTCACCACCAAGACGCCGTATGAGACCGACTTCGTGGCATGGGCGAAGGAGACTGCGGAATTGGTGCGCGCCGGCCGTCTGAACGAAGTCGATCTGGAGCACGTGGCCGAGGAGATTGAGAGTTTGGGAAACTGCGATCGCAGAGCGGCCCAGTCGCAGATGCGCCAACTCCTCTTGCACCTGATCAAGCAGAGAATCCAGCCCGAGCGCGATGGCGCAAGTTGGAAGGCGACTGTGAACAGCGCCCGACTCGAATTGAAAGGCATCCTCCGCGACTCCCCAAGTCTGCGTCGTTTGCTCGCGGAGAATCTCCAAGAGCTTTACACCGACGCGGTGGGGCTGGCAGCCGATGAGACCGGCATCTCCCCGCTGCCGATGCCGGAAAAGTGTCCGTTCACACTCGACGAATTGCTTTCGCGCTAGTGTTAACCTCCCAACCACGTCCACACCTTGACGGGACCGTCGTATCCGCGTCATAATTCGACCGTCAAACAAACCCGGGCCACACGGGACGCGCCATCAGCTTAGGAGGGGATGTGAAGAACCTGATTGCGCTTAGCTGTCTCTATCTGTGCGCCGCCGCCGCTTTTGGGCAAGGCGGCGGAAATGCCGCGATGAACGGCACGGTGACCGATCCATCCGGAGCGGTCATCGCACGCGCCACGGTCACCATGACCCAGACCGGCACTGAGGTCAAACGGTCTGCCACTACCAACGACGCCGGGCAATTCAACATACCGTCGCTGCCACCGGCCACGTATCGATTGATCGTGGAAGCCCCCGGATTCAAGAGATACCAGCAGGACGTCACACTCCTGGCCGACCAGAGCGCGTCCGTGCAGGTCCAAATGCAACTCGGCGGGTCAACCGAAACCGTCACAGTGGAAGCCACCGCCACAATGGTCAACACGACCACGCCGGTCCTCGGGCAGGTGATCGAGCAATCCCGCCTGGTGGACCTCCCGTTGAACGGACGCAACGCAGCCGACCTGACGAAGCTGGTGGCCGGCGCGGTGGACTCGACCAACGGCGCCGGAACGACGCAGGGTGACACCAAGCAAGTCCCCGGCGCGGAATCGATATCAGTCAATGGCGCTCGGCCGGACCAGATCAGCTACAACCTCGACGGCGGAAGCAATCAGGACCTGATGAGCAACACCAACAACCCATTTCCCTTCCCCGACGCCCTGCAGGAGTTCAGCGTGCAGACCAACAGCTTCGCCACGCAATACGGAACCAATGCGGGCGCGGTGGTCAACGTGGTGACGAAATCGGGCACGAATCATTGGCACGGCGACCTGTTTGAATTCGTCCGCAACCGCGAGTTTAACGCTCGTAACTTTTTCGCCGCGACCGTGGACCCGTTGAAGCGCAACCAATTCGGCGGAACGATCGGCGGGCCGATCCAGAAGGACAAGACATTCATCTTCTTCGGATATCAGGGCACACGCATCCACACGCAGGGCAACGCCAACAATACGATCCTGCCGACACCTGCGAACCTGACCGGCGATTTTTCGAATTACCTGACCGCCGACCCCAACGTGAACCCGCAGGGCAAAGTGATCCAGATCAACGATCCCACGACGGGGCTTCCGTTTCCGGGCAACAAGATTCCGGTGAGCCCCGTTGCCGTCGCGCTCTCCAAGTACCTGCCCATTTCGCAGGCGCTGCCGAACGGCCGCATCACTTACGGCGTGCCCACGATTCAAACCTTCGACGAGTACATCAGCCGCGTGGACCGAGTTGTTCGAGGGCAGGACAAAGTGTACCTGCGCTTTTATCTCGACCGCTATGTTCACCAGCCCGGATACGACGGCAAGAACATCCTGCTCTCGGGGCAGACCGGATCTACGGTACAGACGCAGAACTGGGCGGCCGGATACACCTGGGTCAAAGGGCCGAACTTTGTGAACAACTTCGTGGCGGATTTTGTGCGCGCGGCATCGGATCGCGGGCAGGGTGGACAGGTGCCGGACTTCAACGATTTCGGCGCGACCGTCCCGCAGCTTCCGAAAGCGCAGGGCGGCATCCGCGCTTTCGGCATCACGAACGGATATTTCGGATTGGGGAACTTTACGGACGCCATCTTCGTGCGCAACACGTATGAGGTGCGCGACCAGGCTATCTGGACGCGCGGGCATCACACGTTCAGCTTCGGCGGCAACTTCGAGCGCGACCAATCCAACATCCGCAATACCGACCTGGAAAACGGCAACTGGCAGTTCTCCGATGTGCTGACCAATAATGGGCTCGCCAGTTTCGTCATGGGCCACCTGCACTCCTACAGTCAAACCTCGGGCGACTTTTCGGACTCGCGGCAGAACGTCATCGGCCTGTTTGCCGAGGACAAGTGGAAAGCGCGGCAGAATCTGACGGTCGTGCTGGGACTGCGCTGGGAGCCCCAGTACGTGATGAAGGAGATCTACGGGCGCACTGAGCAGTTCCGCGTCGATATGTATCAAGCGAAGGTACGCTCCAGCGTGATTCCGACCGCGCCGGCGGGCGAGGTTTTCGTCGGCGACAGCTACAACGGCATTACGTTCCCGGCCAGCGGCCAGGACCCGGACTTGAACAACTTCGCGCCGCGGCTCGGAATCGCGTGGGACGTCTTCGGGACCGGCAAGACAGTGGTGCGATCGGGCGGCGGTCTGTTCTACTCGTCGCGCCTGCCCGGACTGTTTTTGAACGACGCCTCCATCAGCCAGCCGTTCAGCCTGCGCACGGATCTGACGGAACCCTCGACTCCCAATAACCTGATCCCGTTCGCGAACCCGCTGCAAAGCGTGCCGTCGTTCGCGGCTCAATTCCCGCTGCGGTATACACTGGACACGGTCCCGAAGAACGTTCCGTTCACGGGTTCGGTTTCGGTATACGGCCTGGAGCCGGGACGCAAGTGGGTCACGCCGGAGACGTACGACTGGAATTTCACGATCGAGCATCAATTGCGCCCGGACACGCTGCTCAACGTTTCGTACGTTGGTCTGCGCGGCGTGCATCTGCGACAGGACATCTACCTGAATCCGCGAGCGGCGGGAGTGGGCACGGACGCCAGCCGTCCCTTCCAGGGCTTCACCGACATTTTCATGAACAACAACACCGGCATGTCCAACTACAACGCGCTGCAGGTGAATGTGGAGAAGCGTGCCGGAGGCGCCCGCAGCATTCTGCGCCACCTGACCTTGCTAGGCAATTACACCTTTTCGAAGGCGATGGAAATCGCGCTGGCGAGCAACGGCGGCATCACCGACGTGGGCTCGAGCAAGGGATCGGGAATGCCGTACGGCAATCCGAACCAGGGCCACTTCGAGACCGGGCCCGCGCCGGGACAGGATCGCACACATCGGCTGGTGGCCTCGTTCGTGTGGGAGCTGCCTCGACTCACCGGCGCGAACATCGCCCTGCGCTCCGTGCTGGGCGGCTGGCAATGGACGGGCCTCTATACGTACATGACCGGAGACGCGATCACCATTCTGGCCGGCACCGACCGATCGCAGACCACGCTCGGCAACGATCGCGCGGACTACATCGGACCGCCCGACCAGTATGGAAAGACTGCACCCGAGGGTACGCGCGGCGGCTGCGGATCGGCGACGTGCGTGCCGTTTCTGAACACGTCGTATTTCGCGCTGCCGGCGATCGGCACGTTCGGAAATGTCGGCAAAGGCGCCTTCCGCGGGCCCAGCCGCTGGAACGTGGATACCGGAATCCTGAAGAACTTCTACGTCAGTCCGTCGCACGAGGCATGGCGATTCCAGCTTCGGGGCGAGTTCTTTAACGTCCTGAACCACACTCAACTGAACGATCCGACGACGAGCAGGAATTCGGGAAATTTCGGCGGCATCTACGGTGCAGGCGATCCGCGCATTATTCAGTTGGCGCTGAAGTTCTTCTTTTGACGGCGAGCGCGCCTTCGGCGCGGGGACAGACGACAAACACCGATCGTCTGTCCTACTGGGGAATAATTCGCGGGCGTGCCCGGTAGGTACGGGCATGAAGCGCATTCTTCACGATCACAATCCGGACGGCATCGACCGCCGGGGATTTCTCGAGTGCATGGCCTGGGCCGGTACAGGCGTGCTGTGGACCGTCGCCGGCGGAGCCGTGTCGTCGCAGGCGTTTGGGCAGAAGATGTCCGACAAGGGCGGGCTGCACTTCGTGCAGATCAGCGATACCCACATGGGATTTAACAAGCCGGCGAATCCGGATGTCACGGGCACGCTGCGCGCGACGATCGACAAAATCAACGCGCTGCCGGTGCAGCCCGAGTTCCTGATCCACACTGGGGATCTAAGCCACACCAGCAAGCCGGAGGAGTTCGACACGCTGGATCAGGTTTTGAAGTCCGCCAAGGCGCGACAGGTGTACTTCGTGCCCGGAGAACATGACACGTCGATCGACGACGGCAAGCTCTACCAGGAGCGTTACGGCAAGCGCTGGTACAGCTTCAATCACAAGGACGTTCATTTCGTCGGACTCAGCAACGTGATGGCGATCGAGGGACTGGGCAAGCTGGGCGAGGAGCAGATGAAGTGGCTGGCCGACGATCTGAAGGCGCAGCCCGCGAGCCGGCCGATCGTAGTGTTCGCGCACATTCCACTGTGGAGCGTGTATCCCGATTGGGGCTGGGGCACGGAAGAATCGGCGCAGGCATTGGCGCTCTTGAAGCGGTTCGGATCGGTGACGGTGCTGAACGGGCACATCCATCAGGTGATGCAGAAGGTGGAGGGCAACGTCACGTTCCACACCGCGATGTCGACGGCGTTTCCGCAACCTGCACCAGGGACGGCGAAATCGCCGGGGCCGATGAAGGTGGCGGACGATAAGCTGCGGAGCGTTTTGGGGATCACAGAGGTGAATGCGGTGGCGGGCAAGCATACGCTCGCGGTGGTGGACTCCACCTTGGTATGAAGTGGGTGCTGATGGTGGCGTGGGCCGCGGTGGTCGTGGCACAGACGACGGGCGGAGCGGGGAAGGCCGTGTTCGAGAAGAGGTGCGGGGGATGTCACGCGATCGACCGCGATAAGGAAGGGCCGCGCCTCGGCGGGGTGGTGGGACGACGGGCGGGGGCAGTGGCGGGGTTCGAGTATTCGAGCGCGCTGAAGAAGTCGAAGATCACCTGGACTGCGGAGACGCTCGACGAGTGGCTGACGGAGACCGACTCGGTCGTGCCGGGGAATGACATGACCTTCCGCGTAGACAAGGCGGAGGAGCGGCGCGCGATTATCGAGTATTTGATTTCGGCGGGGCGCTGATCGCGAGCACCTTGTTGTCCTTAATCTGGACTTTGGTGGCGCCGTAGCTGAGTTTGCGGATGCCGTCTTCGCCGGTGATCTGCATGGAGGGCGGGCCGAAGCGATCGAGCAGCTCGTCGTAGGCGAGGCCGACTTCGACTTTGGAGATGTCCTCGTACATCTTGGCGGGAGCGGCGGGCTTGGTTTCCTTGGGCAGGACAATTCCGGTGCCACGGATCTCCGACGTCTCGGACGAGGTCTTCCCGGCGGACTTGATGGTCTTGTCGAGATTGGTGAGCGCGCCCGCGACGGCCTTGCCGACACCGGCGGCCGGGGCTGCGGTGGTAGCCGCACGGCCGGCGCCGAGTCCGTATTCGGTCATGGTTTGCCCGGAGAGAGTCATTGCCGCGGCACAGAGGACTAGGAACTTCATGAGGCGAGTGTGGCACTGTTCGGTCCGCGGGGAAAGCTGCCGGAAGTTAGTATCGCGTCGGCAGCTTCGACGGCGTCGGCGACGATGAGGTCGGCGGGACAAGTCTGTTCGGCTCCGTATCCGGTGCGGACCAGGATGGATCGCATGCCGGCGCGGCGGCCGCATTCGATGTCGGCCTCGCGGTCGCCGACGAAGTAGGACGCGGCGAGATCGATGGCGTGCTCGCGGGCGGCGCGGAGGACCATGCCGGGGGCGGGTTTGCGGCAGTCGCAGGGGTCGTCGGGGGCGTGAGGGCAGTAATACGATGCGTCGATGAGGCCGGGGCCGATCTGGCGGAGGAACTCGGAGTGGACGGCCTGGTAGTCCGCTTCGGTAAGGAGGCCGCGGCCGATGCCGCTCTGGTTAGAGATGACGATGATCGCGTATCCGGCTTTACGCAGACGGGTGAGGGCTTCGGGGACGCCAGGGTAGACGTGGACTTGCGCGGGGTCCTTGGGATAATGGGCCTCGGCCATGAGCGTGCCGTCGCGGTCGAAGAAGACTGCGCGGGTCATACGTAGCGCAGGCTATCAGCCTGCCATGCCCCGATTCGTCGGGGCATTCTTGGGTGGCGACCGCGGAGGAAGAATGCCCCGAAGAATCGGGGCATAGCAGGCTGAGAGCCTGCGCCACGGAAGGCAAGGAGGCTGCAAAGGTTCCAAGGCAAAGATGGGGCGGGAGGGGCGTAAGGAGAGGAAAAGGATGGGGTGGGAGGGGTATAAGGACAGGAAGAGGATGGCGTGGGAGGGGTGTAAGGAGAGGAAAAGGATGGGGCAGGAGAGGTATGCGGGGAAGAGGATACGAGGGGCATCAGCGGGACAGCTCCTCTGCGCTTACGGTGGCGGTGCCCAGCTTTCCGACTACGATACCGGCGGCTAGGTTGGCCAGGTCGGCGGACTCGCGCGGGCTTGCGCCCGCAATTAGTGACAGGGTTAAGACGGCGATGGCGGTGTCGCCGGCGCCGGAGACGTCGAAGACTTCTTTCGCTCTCGTCGGGATGTGGTACGGAGGGGCGTCGGATTCGAAGAGGAGCATGCCTTGCTCTCCTAAGGTAACCAGGAGACACGCGGGTTGCCAGGATTGTTGAAGGGCGCGGGCGGCGCGAAGTAGAGGTTCGTCGTCGAGTGCGGGGTCGATGGGGGGCGTGAGGCGCATACCGGCGGCGTGGAAGGTTTCGATGCGGTTGGGCTTGATGACAGTAGCGCCTTTCCAGACGAGCGGCGTGTGCGGATGGGGATCGACGGTAAGGACGCGGCCGCGGTCGCGCGCGATGGCGGCGATGTGATCGGCGAGGTCCTGGTCGAGGGCGCCCTTGCCGTAGTCGGCGACCACGATGCCATCGCAGCGCTCCATGGACTCCTCGATGAAGCGCATCATGCGCTCGCGCTGCACGGCGTCGATGGGAGAGATGCGCTCGCGGTCCACGCGCACCACTTGCTGGTTGCGCGCGATGATGCGGGTCTTGACGGTGGTAGGGCGGTTGGGGTCGCGCATGACGCCGGTAGTACGGATGCCGGATTCTTCGAGCAGGTAGCAGAGGCGATCGCCCTGCGAATCGGCGCCGGCGAGTCCGAGAAGCACGGTCTCTGCGCCGAGCTCATGGAGGTTCCGCGCGACGTTGGCGGCGCCGCCGGGGTAGTAGGTTTCGCCGGTGACGTTGACCACGGGGACGGGAGCTTCGGGGGAGATGCGGGAGACCTTGCCCCAGAGGAACTCATCGAGCATGAGGTCGCCAATGACGAGGACGCGGCATCCGGCGAAGCGGGCGATGCGGGAAGCGTCAGGCATTGCGGGCTTCTGCGTCTCGGGTGGAGCGTGCGGGCGAGGTCGCGGCGGGGTTCGCGGGCTTGCGGGCCACCAGGAGGAGCGAGAGGCCAGGCCAGGGCATCACGGGGTCCAGACGACGCCAGAACCACACGCTCTTATCGAAGATCTTGAGCACAAGCTTGCTGATACTGCGGGTATGGAAGACGCGGCTGTAGGTCCACCACGGGAAAAGCGCGACCTTATTGAAGCTTTCGGCGGTCGCGACGGTGAAGCCGGCCGACTGCAGTAGCTCCCGCGCAGCGTTGGCCGAGTAGCGGCGTTTGTGTCCGAGGCTCTGATCGAGCGTGCCATAGAGACCGCCGACATTGGGCACAAGGACGATCATCGCGCCGCCGGGTTTGAGAGTGGCGGCGAGCCGGTCGAGCACGGCACGCGGGTCGGCGAGGTGCTCCAGGAGATTGAGGCAGAGCACGGTATCGAAACACTCTTCGAGGCCGGCGAGATCGGCGGCGACGTCGGGATCGATCTTCTGCACGGTGACGTTAGGCGTGCGCAGAAAGCGGTTGCGGAGCGCGTGCAGGTGGAGCGGATCCTGCTCGCCGGCGACATAGAGCGCGCGGCGGGCCATCAGGCGTCCGGTGAGATTGCCGATGCCGGCGCCGATTTCGAGAACCTCATCGCCGACGTGGGGGCGGACCTTGCGCGCGAGCCAGCTCAGGTACTGCGGAGTGCCGGTGAGATTGTTGAGCACGCCGCGGCCGTAGGGGGCGGCATAGAGATCGTCGATGAGCCAGAACTTTATGATTACACCCAGCGCCTTGATGCCGTCCTTCCAGCCGATCTTCTTGCCTTCCTCATAAGTGCGGCCGTGATAGGAGATGGGGACTTCGTAAATGCGAAATTTCCGTTTGGCCGACTTCATGGAGATTTCGGGCTCGAAGCCGAAGCGGTCGCTGCGGATCGGGATGGATTTAAGGAGGTCGGTGCGGAAGACTTTGTAGCAGGTCTCCATGTCCGTGAGGTTGAGGTTCGCGAACATGTTGGAAATGATGGTCAGCCCCTTGTTGATCATGGAATGCCAGAAGGGGAGGACGCGCATCTGTTCGCCATTGAGGTAGCGGGAGCCGAAGACGGCGTCGGCGTGGCCTTCGAGGAGCGGCTTGAGGAGGCGCGGATACTCGGCGGGATCGTACTCGAGGTCGGCATCCTGAATGATGGAGAAATCGCCGCCGGCGAGTTCGATAGCGGTGCGGACGGCTGCGCCTTTGCCGCGGTTCTTGGGATGGCGATGCAGACGGATTTGCGGGAAGGCGGCGGCGAGACGTTCCAGGATGGCGTAAGTGCCGTCGGTGGAGCAATCGTCGACGATGACGAGTTCGCGTTCCATGTTCTCCGGGAGGGGTGCGGTGAGGACGCCGGAGATACACCGCTCGACCACGGTGCGCTCGTTGTAGACGGGCATCAGGATGGAGAGCTTCATGGAAAGTCTCAGGATATCAGGAGAGGAGTCAGGAGTCGGAGACGGGGGGATTGGCCACGGATGGACACGGATGGACACGGATAAGAAGAAAGACATTGGCTGTGGGTAAGACGTCCGTGCTGCTTTGAGCAGGACTTGCTTTGGCCGAGGTGCTATCAGGCTTGCTTGAGCGACTTGGCGCGTCTGCGCCGCAGTTTTCGACGCACGGCCCGTTCCACTCCAGCCAGAGCGCCGTCGATAGCGGCGTTTCGGGCTGAGCTTTGGTTTTCGAAAACGACGCTCGGATGATCGCGCAAAACTACTTTGACGCTGCACAATTGATCGATTCCGCCGCGAGGGCCATTCACGTCCTTGACGCGAACGCTCACCCGCTCAATCGAGTGTGCAAACTTTCCCAGCTTCGCGGCCAACGTTTGACGAACACGTTTGCGTTGCTCCTCGCTTAGATTCGCACCAAACACCCTGATGTGAGCGGGAATGACTTTCGCAGCCGTACCGGCAGGCGTTGTCTTGAGCGGTCTGGGGACAACGGCACGGAAGTGCGCTCGCAGAGAATTTCGACTGAGTTCATCGAGCACATCTGTAGCCGTCACAACACCCACGAGCCGGCCGTCGTCCACAATGGGCAGGCAGCCGATGCGGCGTCTTCCCATCAGATCCGCAGCCCGTCGCAAAGTCGTCGTCGATTCGGCCGTGAGGGTGCGAGGCGTCATCAAATCCTCGACCATACGCCCTTTGCGAAATCCGGCCGAGCTTTCGGTAGCGAGATCACGTTCAGTCAGAACGCCCTGCAATTGCCCCTTGTCGGTCACCAGGAGGTGGCGGATGCCACGGCGCCGCATTTGCGACCAGGCCGCACTTGCCGCTTCCCTAGCCTCCACGGTTGCGACCTTGGTTTTCATGATCTCAGCAAGTCGTTGCCTGGACACCTTGCTGTCAAACGAGCGTGCCTTTTGTCTACCGTTCATATCAACCCCTATCACCGCGACTCGTCACAACCGCTTATGGGTGCGACCCAAACCAGCGCGAATCCACCCGCATACAGTGGATGGTCGAACCCGATGGGTCGATGCAGAATCAAAGGAATCAAAGTGCCATCCCGGCGGGCCTTCCACAAACGAAACGGAACGGCAGCATCGGGGGGTAATGTGAATCCCACCTATTCCTGCAGTGTGAATCGAGCTTCGATGAGGTTGCGGATTAATTTACGAGTCTCTTCTGGCCGCAGATTTGATCTGCGTTCAATGCGCTCTGTCTGGTCAGCGAGATAGCGATCTTTAATCACGTCTCGAAACCACTTCGAATAGTCTCCCTTGCGGAGGTGAAATAACCAGGTGTCCTCATCGATTCCCTCAGACAGCAGGGCAAACGTTGTCAGGTTGCGCGCCTTGAGGTTCTGTCGCTTACCCGGGCCCCGAAAATAAAAGCTGTTCTTAAACAGGTCCCCCTCGGCGTATTTACGGCGATGGCGGACTCGGTCGGCTATGGGCGGAATGATCCCCATCGAAACCGGAGGTTGGTCAGTCCGAGGGAACCACAGAACCGCGCGCCCAACCTCGTGCGAGAGTCCTTGGGGCCAAAGAAGCTCGTGGCCGCTCGCTTCACAAAAACCGCGTAGCGTCTTCTCTGGACTTGGTCCGACGGCGATGATTATATCTACCAAGGACAAAATCAATGGTGGCAAATGGTCGGGGTGTACGGTGACCAGGATCGTCTCGCCAAGTTGGCGCGGCAAGGCTTCCGGCAAGTGCCCCCATTCGAGCGGCAGCAGGTGGTGCGCCTCATCCAGGACCATCCAATGTGGTCGGCCGGCACGCGTCCGTAGAGTACGAAGACTGGGGAACAGCTGGCCAAAAAACTCCGGCCGGTGCGAAAGGTGAATACCGAGCAGGTTGACGTTCAGGTTGTTCTTAGGATCTTCGAGAATGTTCAGGACCTCATTGACACTCACGGCGTGGTGCTGATTACCGAGCGTGATTACGTCCGCCAGCGTTCCGTAATCGCCTTCCGGGTCGACGATGCAAACCTGATAATTCTGCCTGATCAAGCGCTCTACGATACCCGTGGTTATTGTCGATTTACCGCTCCCCGAAGGGCCCGCGATCAATAGATTTGGGCCGTATGGAGAGATTGTGACCTCCGACCCGTCAGAGCGTGTTCCAATACAGATCAAATTTCGTCGAATTCTACCCTGTTGGCTGGCAAGGTCGTCGGCGATAAGTTCGTCAACCAACTCTGCGACACCGTCCCCGGCCGGAGCCTGCGTAGTGAAATCGGCGAGCTGGCGGATGGGAAGCTCGGCATTCTCGACCGCGACCGCGCATTCGCATCGCTCGAGAAAGGAGTGGTCGTTCCCGGCATCGCCGATTCCAACAACTTCGTGGAACGATAGGCCAAGCATCCGAAGCGCATGATCCAGCCCAGTCGCTTTATTGATACCAGGGGGAGCTACGATGACCGCATCCCTGTTGAACGTGATGGTCAGCTCCAGCCCGGTATCCTGGATCGCCTGCAGAACGGATGTCTGGTTCGGCACCGTGGTGGTTATAATCACTCGGCCGGCCTCGTGTGTCACACCCATACTTGTTAGCCGCCGAGTCAACTCCGTGGAAACGGGCTTGCCAAGAACGGTTATCGCTCGCGTGCGAGGCGCATAAATCAGAGCGCCATTTTCAACTACGGCATAGTCGAAGAGATCAATCCGGCGGCAGACTCGGAGGAGATCCTCCAGGAATCGGCCTGTCACGACGATCACTCGACGCCCTGACGTTCGGAGTCGCTCGATTGCCAAGATCGTACTTGCCGAGAGTACGCCATCCGTAGCAAGCGTGCCGTCATAATCTGCAGCTAGAGCCAAATAGCGCATAGTCAAGTGATCTGCTTTTGAGGAGTGTTTCTGGCCGCCTGAGGTTCCATCGAAGTCGACATCGTCAGTGATGGGAACGTATGTTAATGGGTGAAGAGGATGGCATGTCTCTTATGGAACATACAAATTCACCCTTTGACAACTAATACGGGACAAGGGCCAAGCTGAATCACTCTATGGGTTGTGGATCCGAAGAGAGCAAGGTCCAGGGCATTGCGACCTCTCACGCCCATGATAATCAGGTCGGTTTGCGTTTGGGTGGCATGCTCAATGATCTGTTCATACGGTTTTCCGGTTCGCACTGTCGGGACGAGAGTGGCCCAGTTCCGTGCCTCACTTGGGATCAGATCCTCCATGCATTTCAGGGCGTGAGCCTGTTCGTCCGCGTGCCCTTCCGAATCCTCAAGTACGTGAAGTAGCGCAACCTCCGCCCGGTACTCTAGCGCGAGCGAGAAAGCGTATTCGAGCGCCCGTGGTGAATTCTCCGAGAAATCCACACAACACAAGAGCTTTTGAAGCCGGATCGGTTGATGTGCACTCCCTGGACTCACAAAAGTCCACACACACTCACGAACCGCGAGCACGGCACAACGCACTCGCCGTAGCACGCGCTCGGCGACGGACCCCATCATCAGGCGATCGAGGCCGCGCCGGCCGTGCGTTCCCATCACGACCAGGTTGACCTCCCGGTCGTGCGCAAAGGAGACGATGGAATCGGCCACAAGGCCTATCTGCACGATCACTTCCGACTCGACTGGTTCTCTCTCAAATCTGGCTTCCAATGCGCGTACTTGCTCTCGAGCGTCCAATTCCTGACGCGCATGTATTTCCTCGACGAGCGGAGGCGAGATGTATCCCCGATAAATGGACAATAAGGGTTCGGCGACGTGAAGCACAAATAGTTTGGCTCTATACTGGCGCGACAGCGAGCGGGCGTACTCGTATGCTGTCGCGGAGAATTCCGAGAAGTCAACTGGGCACAAAATGTTGTCTAGCCGCATCGTTTCCTACCCAAGCGTGAACTGACGGGGCGAACTGTCAAAACCGCGCTGTCGCACTACGTCCAGCTATGATCCGTCCTCTAAAGATTGTTGGATACGATCACATCGGATGGGCTTTAAATTATTTCTGGCTCCGTCGCACCGCGGATGCGCTCGCGAATGATAGCCGCTTTTCCAGCGCTTCACGTATCACATCGACGCGGGCACAGCCAAAATCCTGGAAAGAAATATCCATCGTTGCCCGGCTGGACCCACCACCGGTTACCGCATGAACGGCACATCAATACTAGTTCGTAGCCTGCCGGCTCGGCTCCGCTGCTACGGGCGGCGCCGGGGTTGTGGTGAGAGTTCCGCGCAACCTTATGTTCTAGGGCATCTCGATCGCCAGGCCACGTCATCCACAATCCTGTGGGGCTTCTGGAGGTGTGCATTATGATGCGGGTCCACCGAGCTATTCCCCTGATTTATCGATGAAGCCGGACGCTGGAGCGACTTAGTATTTCTTGCGAAACGCACCTATCATGCGCCCGATCCGCGCGACAGTCAGCAGATCTCAGCTCCAACTACGGCCAGATTCGACGCCATCGGAGTCGATGAGCGGGAAACTATCCTGCCGCGATGGCGGCGCAGGCGCCTTTCAACGCGGGGTATAGCGATTGATAGATCGCGTGCGACTTGCTGTAATATTTCGCCTCTTCCGGATCCGGCGCCACGGACTCCGTCTCCCGGATGGCAGCCCGGCAGACTTCGGGCACGCTGGCATACTCGCCCGTCCCCGCGAGGGCGAGCAGGGCCGCGCCGTAGGCGGAGCCTTCCTGGGTGGCCAAGGTGACTACGCGCTTGTTGAGAATCCCCGCCAGCAATCGACGCCAGAAGGTGCTCTGCGCTCCGCCGCCCGAAGCGCGGACGCTTTGCACGGCGACGCCGAGCCCTTCGATGATGTCCAGGCAATCCCGCTGGCTGTAGCTCACGCCTTCGATGACCGCGCGAATGAGATCGGCGCGCTTGTGTTTCGCGGTCAAGCCGATCCAGCCGCCGCGGATGGTTGCGTCGAGGTGCGGCGTGCGCTCGCCCATCAGGTATGGCAGCCAGAATAATCCCTGGGCGCCCGCAGGGGATTGCGCCGCTTCGGCGGTGAGGATGTCGTAATCGGTGCCCGGCGCGAGCTGGTTGCGAAACCACTGGAGGCTGAGGCCCGCGCCCTGGGTGACGCCCATCACGTGCCACTTGTTGGGGACGGCGTGACAGAAGGTGTGGACGCGGCCCGCGGGATCGTACGCCACCTTTTCCATGTGCGCGAAGACGACGCCACTGGTGCCCAGAGTGCAACTGACGATGCCCTCTTCGACGATTCCGTTGCCGACCGCGCTGGACGCCTGATCGCCGCCGCCGCCCACCACGGGTGTGCCAGTCTTCAATCCGGTGAGCGCCGCGACTTCGGGCGTGATCTGTCCGGTGATTTCACTCGATTCGTAGCACCGCGGAAGAATCGCGCGGTCCAGGCCGAGTGCGTCCATCATCTCCCACGACCAGCGGCGGCGCACTACGTCGAAGACGGTCGTGCCGCTGGCGTCGCTCACCTCGCTGGCGAACTCGCCGGTCAATTTGAAGCGCACGTAGTCTTTGGGCAGCAGCATCTTTTTCACACGCGCGAAATTCGCCGGCTCGTGATCGCGGACCCAGAGCAGTTTAGGCAAGGTGAAGCCCGTGAGCACCGGGTTCGCGGTGTACTCCAGCACCTTGTCGCGGCCGACGGTAGAGTTGACGAAATCGACCTGCTGCTGGCTGCGTTGGTCGCACCAGATCAGGGACGGACGGATGACGCGCTGGGCTTCATCCAGAATCACGAGCCCGTGCATCTGCCCGGAGAGTCCGATGCCCTTCACGGCGTCGCCGGTTATACCGGCTTTGGCGAGCACGCCGCGTACGGCGTCGACAACGGCGTCCCACCAGTTCTCGGGGCGTTGCTCGGCCCACAGGGGACGCTCCATGTGCATCTCTTCGTGAGCCGAAGTGTATCCCGCGCGGACGCCGCCGCGATCATCCACCAGGAGGGCGCGCGATCCTCCGGTTCCGACATCGATGCCTAGCCACATATGACAGATAGTAGCAGGGTCGAATTATGTCGCTGGGTCCAGATACCGGAGTAGTTTAAAAAATGTAACGGGGCGAAAGAATGCCCCGAATCGGGGCATAGCAGGCTGAAAACCTGCGCCACGGTGCGGCGCCTGCTAAAATCGTGCGGGATGTACCGGGGCCTTCTGTTTCTGATTACGGTGGGCGCTTTCGCCGCCGACGCTGATCTCATTCTGCACAACGGCAAGATCGTCACGGTGGATGCGGCGTTCCACGCGGTGGAGGCGATGGCGATTCGCGATGGTCGCATCACGGCCACGGGAAGCAGCCGCGAGGTGGTAGCGCGCGAGCGGAGTTCACGCACGCGCGTCGTGGATCTCGGCGGCAAGACGGTGCTGCCTGGCCTCATTGATGCGCACGTGCATGCGATCGAAGCCGGGTTGAGCGAGTATCGCGCCAAACTACCACCGCTCGATTCGATCGCGGCCATCCAGGACTATATCCGCGCGCAGGCGAAAGCCACCGCGCCGGGCACATGGATTCTGGTACCGCGCACCTTGCCGCCGCGACTGAAGGAAATGCGCTTCCCCACGCGGCAGGATCTCGACGTGGTGACCGATCATCCCGTGGCGTTTGATGGGAGTTACGTCTGGGGCGCCAATTCGCTCGCGCTCAAAGTCAGCGGGATCACACGCGACACACCCAATCCGCCGGGCGGCGAAGTGGTGAAGGGAGCCGATGGCGAACCCAACGGAATTCTGCGCAATGCCTCGCAATTGCTGAAGGGGATCACGCGCACGCAATCGTTCACTGCCGACGATAAGGTGGCGGCACTGGGGCAGATGTTGCAGTTGTACGCCGCCGCGGGTCTTACCGCCGTCGGCGACCGCGCCGTGCTGCCCGACGATGCCGCGATCTACGAAAAGCTGCGCGCGCGCAGCGGCCTGCCGGTGCGCGTGGTGCTGACCTGGCGGCCCAACGGGGCGCGCCCGTTGGAGGATCTCGTCTCCGAAATCCGAGCGTCCTCGTGGACCACCAACCAGGGCGACGATTGGCTGAAGTTCGGGACCTTCAAGATCACACTCGACGGCGGGCAGAGCGTCGGCACAGCGTATCAGCGCATGCCATACGGGCCGTTCGGGCGGCAACTCTACGGGCAGACCGATCCCGACGCCCGGGGCACGTTGTTCGTGGATCCGGAGAAGCTTTACGGCATCATGCACGCCGCGCGCGACAAGGGCTGGCAATTGACGGCGCACGTGCAGGGCGGCGCGGCGATCGACACGCTGCTCGACGTCTTCGAGCGGCTCGACCGCGAGCGTCCGATCGCGCCGACGCGGTCGCACGTGATGCACGGGAGTTTTATGAGCGAGGCCGCGCTCAATCGCATGCAGCGCATGGGTGTGATCGCCGATGTCCAGCCCGGCTGGCTATACTTCGATGTGCCTGCGCTGCAGCGCGTTTTCGGACTCGAGAACATGCGCTACTTTTTCCCGCTGCGGAGCTATATCGACCGCGGCATCATCCTGGCGGGCGGGAGCGATCACATGATCGGCCACGATAAAAATGGCGCGGTTAATGCGTTCAACCCCTTTTTCAACATGTGGGCCTGCATCACGCGCCGCACCAGCGCGGGCCAGGTGGTCTATCCGCAGGAAAAGATCACGCGCCAGGAGGCTCTCAAGATGTGGACGGTCTGGGCCGCGTATCTGCAGTTCGCCGAAAAGGCGCGCGGTTCCATTGAGACCGGTAAGTTTGCCGACCTGGTGGTGATCGATCGCGACTTTCTCACCTGTCCCGAGGACGACATCCGCCGCATTGAACCACTCGCGACCGTCGTGAACGGCCGGGTAGTCGCGGGCCGGCTGTAAATCACGCGCGCAGGGTGCAAGAGATGAGGCGGGCGGGAGTTCCGCGCCAGATCGGCGAGTGTCATGCCGCGCAGGCCTGGAGGCCGGCGCTAGGGTATGATTTCTTACTCGGGCCGGATCTAAGTGCGTGTTAGAATCGGCGCCGCGCGCATCGAGTGGAGAAATGCGATGAATGCCGCTCGTTGGAACCGTATGGCTGGGCTGTTCGAGGCCGCTCTGGAGTTATCGCCCGAGCGTCGCGGACAGTTCCTGACGGACGCGTGCGGGAATGATTCCGGGCTGCGGCGCGAGATCGAACGGATGCTGGCGCACGAAGGCAGCGCCGAGGCGAGGCTCGGCACGATTGTCGCAAGTGCAAAGGACTCCTATGCGGGTGCGGCCGAATGGCGGATCGGTCCCTTTCGGGTAATCCGCGAAATCGGGCGGGGCGGCATGGGCGTGGTGTACCTCGCGGTGCGGGCCGACGAGCAGTTCGAGCAGAAGGTAGCGATCAAACTGGTCAGCCAGGGCATGCCGTCCGATCTGGCTCTCAGCCGCTTTCTGCGCGAACGCCAGGTGCTCGCAAGCCTGAATCATCACTCCATTGCCCGTCTGCTGGATGGCGGCTCAACCGCCCACGGCCAGCCATTCTTCGCGATGGAATATGTGGAGGGACGTCCGATTACGGTATACGCGAAAGAGGAGAGGCTGGCCACGGAGCAGCGCCTGGAGCTGTTCTGCAAAGTTTGCGAAGCCGTCCAATACGCGCATCGCAACCTTGTGGTGCATCGCGATCTGAAGCCTGGCCATATCCTGATCACCGCGGACGGAATGCCGAAGCTGCTTGATTTTGGTATCGCCAAGGCCCTTGATCCCGATGGCGAGCGCCCCGCCGGCGCCACCATCGCGATCCTCACGCCGGAATACGCCAGTCCGGAACAGGTTCGCGGGCAGGCCGTGACCACCTCCACCGACATCTATTCGTTGGGCGCCGTGCTGTACGAGTTACTCGCAGGCTCGGCGCCGCACGTGTTCCAGAGCGCCGCTCCGGGCGAATTGGAGCGCGTCATTTGTACGCACGAACCGCGCAAACCGAGCGTGGCGGCGGCCGAGCGCGGGATCGTATTGCCAGCGGATCTGGACAACATCGTGCTGATGGCGCTGCGCAAGGAGCCGGAGCGGCGCTACGGATCCGTCGAGCAACTATCGCAAGACATACGCCGCCTGCTGGAAGGCCGTCCGGTGATGGCCCGCGAGGCGACCGCCGTTTATCGGGCGCGAAAGTTTGTGGGACGCAATCGCCTCGCGCTGGCGGCTGCAGCGGTGGTGCTGGTAGTTCTCGCGGGCGGGGTAATCGCGGCCAATCGGCAGGCACGTCGCGCCGAGCGCCGTTTCGAGCAGGTCCGCCGCCTGGCCAACACGTTGTTGTTTGATCTGGATGATCAGATCCAGCGTCTGCCCAGCTCCACCAAAGTGCGGGAGACGATGGTCCGCACCGCGCTCGCATACCTGGACAGTCTGGCTCAGGAGTCCGGCGGCGAACGGGCTCTGCAATTCGAGCTGGCTTCGGCCTATCAAAAGATCGGCGACATTCAGGGGTATACGATGAGGCCCAATCTGGGCCAAACGCAGCCGGCCTTGGAGAGCCACCGCAAGGCACTGGCAATCGCCTCGCGACTGGCCGCGGGCGAGCATGGCCGGGAAATCGACCGGCTGCACGCGTGGGCATGCCAGCGTGTCGGATACCTGCTGCGCAGCAGCAGCCAATCCACCGCGGCATTGGCGCATTTTCGCGAGGGCCTGGCCATCGCCGAGCGTCTCTATGCGGCGGATCCCGGGAATCCGGACGATTCGCTGCTGCTGATTGCCATCAACAGCCAACTTGGCGGCACCGAGATGAGAGGGGGCGGCAATCTGAAATCGGCGGCGGCCCGCTGGCGGCGGGCGTTGGAGGTTGCGCAGCAATGGGCGGAGCGCTTTCCCGATGAACGTTCGCGAGGCGCCCTGGGCGAATCCCACGTGCGACTCGCGCGCGCGGTCATGCAGGCGGGCGACCTGACGGGAGCACAGCAGCACGCCCGGGAAGCGATTGCGATTCTGGAGGATCTGGCCACCCGCGATCCGTCGAACACGGAGTTCCGCAGAGATCTCCTCAACAGCTACGAAGCACTGGCTTACGTTTCGAATGACGATACGTTCTTCAACGTGGGCGACCGGCAAACGGCGGTTACGTATCACCGAAAAGCCGTGGCGATTGCCGACGGACTTTCGACCGCGGATCCGGCTAATATGACCGCTCTCTCCGACCTGGCTATCGCTCACCGCGACCTCTGCGCGTCGCTGGTGGAGGACGATCCGGCGGGTGCGGCGCACGAATGCCGCACGGCCTTGGACCTTCTCGCGCGGCTACCGGCATGGCGGGCGCACAGCGTGGTGGTAACCTCCATGCACCTGGCGCGAGCGATGCAGAGACTGCGCCGCCCTAACGAAGCGCTGGGCATGCTGCGACGCGCGTTCACGGCGCAGGCGCGGACGGTCGCGGCCGATCCGGAACGGACTGACGAGCGCCTGTGGCTGCTGCGCATTCACAATCAGATCGGCGAACTGCTTCTGGGAAGCGGCGACACCAACGGTGCAATAGAGGAGCATCGGCAGGCGCTGCGCATTGTCGAAGAGCTGCTCCCGTCGCACCCCGAGGAGCCGGAGTTACGGCGCGATCAGGCCGATTGTTTCGAAGGTCTGGGCCGCGTGTACGCCGCTCTGGGGGAGCGGCAGGGGCGCGCAGAACAGTGGCGTGAGGCTCGCGACTGGTATCAGAAAAGCTTAGACGTGTGGGCGCATTGGACCACATGGGCCGCTTCCAGCGTATTCAACACACGCCGCGAAGAGGCCGCGTCGAAGGCGGTGGCCCGCTGCCAGCGCAAGGCAACGCCATAGGCGGTTGCCGGCAGGATGCTAAAATCGCGCCTTCCGATGCTCTCCGTCACGCCTCAATTCCGGCCGGCGCTCGACCCCGACTTCCTGCCAGCGTCCCTCTGGACGCGCGCCTTCCAGGCCGCCGCGAAGGCCGCCGGTCCCGTGCCCTTCGCGCTCGCGCTCGAACGAGAACGCGGCTCGGTCAGCGTGTTCCGCACAACGATTCTGCCGCACGAGGGAGCTTACGCCGCGCTCAACGAGCGTTATGCCGAGCGGCTGCTCAAATTCCTGCTGTGGCAGAAGGGCGGGGCTCACGTCACGGTGGATGGCCCCGCGCCACTCGCCGAGTACCTGCGGCGCGTCTACTCGGCCTCCGGCACCCGCGCCTTCGATTACCGTTTCATGGGCGAGAGCGTTTACGGCCGCGAATTCACCGTCGAACAGGGCGCCGCGCCCGAGGAGCGTGAATCCGCCGCACCGCTGGGCCGGCATCTCGAAGGCTGCCGCATCGGCTTCGATCTGGGCGCCAGCGACCGCAAGTGCGCCGCCGTAATCGACGGCCGCGTTGTGTTCAGCGACGAAGTGCCGTGGACGCCGAGCACGCAGTCCGATCCGCAGTATCACTTCGATGGCATCAATGACTCGCTGAAGCGCGCCGCCGCCCATCTGCCGCGGGTGGATGCCATAGGCGGCAGCGCGGCCGGCGTGTACGTCGCCAACGAAGTTCGTATCGGCTCGTTATATCGCGGCATCCCGCGCGATCAGTTCGCGGCGCGCGTCCACCGTCTCTTCTTCGAACTCCAGCACGCATGGGGCGGAGTGCCCTTCGAAGTAGTCAACGATGGCGAGGTCACGGCGCTGGCCGGATCGATGGCGCTTAACGACAACGCCGTGCTCGGCGTCGCCATGGGCAGTTCGCTCGCGGCGGGATTCGTCACGCCGCAGGGCAACATCACCACATCGCTGAACGAGCTGGCGTTCGTGCCCGTCGATTACCGGGAAGGCGCTCCCGCCGACGAATGGTCGGGCGATCCTGGTGTGGGAGCGCAGTACTTCTCGCAGCAGGCAGTGGGGCGACTGCTTCAACCAGCCGGCATCGACCTGCCGCCCGAGATGCCGCTGCCCGTGAAACTGGAGCAGGTGCAAAAGTTGATGGCGAGCGGCGACGACCGGGCGCGTAAGATCTACGAAACCATCGGCGTGTATTTCGGCTACAACATCGCGACGTACGCCGATCATTACGATTTCCGCAACCTGCTCGTGCTTGGGCGCGTGCTCACCGGCGCGGGCGGCGATCTCATTCTTTCCACTGCCAACAAGGTGTTGAAGGCCGAATTCCCGGAGATCGCCGAGCGCGTGCGGTATCACATCCCCGATGAGAAGGAGAAGCGCCACGGCCAGGCTATCGCCGCCGCCAGTCTTCCCGCGTTGCGCAAATGACTATGCAATTCCACAAGCCGACTGCTGATTTTTTTGTACCCGACGGCACAGCGCCCGACGCGGCGCTCGCCCGTACGACTCACATTTGCATCGCCGCACACCAGGACGATATCGAGATCATGGCCTATCACGGCATCGCGGAGTGCTTCGGGGTGCCGGATAAATGGTTCACCGGCGTGGTGGTCACCAACGGCGCCGGCAGCCCTCGCACCGGCATTTACGGCCACTACACCGATGAAGAAATGCAGAAGGTCCGGCTGCTCGAACAACGCAAAGCGGCCTATGTGGGCGAATACGCCTGCCAGATCCAGCTTGGCTTCACCAGCGCCGAAGTGAAGAACGCGAAGGAAACCGCCGTGGTGGAGGACATCGCAAAGATCCTGCGCGCCGCCGAACCCGAGTACGTCTATCTGCACAATCCCGCGGACAAGCACGACACCCATATCGGCGTCACCCTGCGCGCCATCGCCGCACTGCGGGCCGTGGAGCACAAGCCGAAGAAGGTTTATGGGTGCGAAGTCTGGCGCGATCTCGATTGGCTGCCCGATGAGGTGAAGCTGGTGATGCCGGCGTCGGCGCGATCGAATATCGCGGCATCACTGGTGGGTGTGTTCGATTCCCAGGTCAGCGGCGGCAAGCGGTACGACCTTGCGACGGCCGGCCGGCGCCTGGCGCACGCGACGTATTACGCCAGTCACGGCACCGATCAGGAGAGCGCGATCAACTTCGCCATGGATCTGACGCCGCTGGTGGAAGATCCGTCATTGGATGTGGTGAAGTACGTGACCGGATTGATCGATTTGTTTCGGTCGGATGTGGAAGCGCGTGTCCGCAAGGCGATGTGAGGAGGGCCGCGGGGGCGGGCATGCTTTCGGCAAGCGCCGGCAAGAGTGCCGGCGCGGCGGGCGAGAGCGCCCGCGCCACAGGTATGTGATGTCGTGACCGTCGCGGAAGCGTGGACACGTGGAAATCGCCGTAGCGCAGGCCTGGAGGCCCGCGCTACAAGACTAATTTTCCAACCGTCTGTTACTGGACCGTGTAGCGGGCTTTGAGGCCGAAGGGCGCGATCTCGATATCGAACATACGGCCGTCGGCGCCGAGCATCTGATAGGTGCCGTGCATCATGCCCATCGGCGTTTTGAGCGGGCACCACGAAGAGTACTTGAACGACTCGCCCGGCGCCAGCTTGGGCTGCTGGCCGACCACGCCGGGTCCGCGCACTTCTTCGACACGATCGGTGCCGTCGGTGATGATCCAATGGCGGCTGATGAGCTGCACTGGTTCGGCGCCGAGATTGGTGACGCGTACCGTGTATTGGAATACCCACTCGCCTTCGCCGGGTCGCGAGTGTTCCGTGGAGTGTTGCGCGATCACCTCCACGCGCACGTCGTTGGTGACGGCTTCGGAAACTGGGGCAAGGTCCGGTCGCAGGATCGTCATAGCGAAGGTGCCCATCATATCAAACGGTGGCACGTCGGACTTAGGCTCGCCAAAAGCGGAGTACGGAACGGTATCCGGTTTTCCGGTGCTTAAATAGAGATTCATGACACCTGAAGAGTTCCGCCGCATCGGCCACCAGATCATCGACCGCATCGCCGATTATCGCGCGAACGTGGCGCAGCGGCCCGTGATGTCGAGCGCATCGCCTGGGTCGATTAAGGCGGCGCTGCCCGCCGGACCGCCCGAAAACGCGGAGGCCTTCGATGCGATTCTGGCCGATGTCGAACGCATCGTGATGCCGGGGCTCACGAACTGGCAGCACCCGAATTTCTTCGGATACTTCCCGTCGAACGGCGAACTCTCCAGCGTGCTCGGCGACTATCTCTCGACCGGTCTCGGCGTCCTCGGCCTCAACTGGCAGGCAAGCCCTGCCCTCACCGAAGTGGAAGAGGTCGTCACCGATTGGATACGGCAGATGACGGGTCTGTCCGATTCGTGGAGCGGCGTGATTCAGGATACGGCGTCCACGTGCACGCTGGTCGCGCTGATGTGCGCGCGGGAGCGCGGCTCGAACTACAGCCTGGCGCGCGGCGGATTGCAGTCGGAGAGCGCGCCGCTGATCGTGTACACGTCGGCGCACAGCCATAGCAGTGTGGACAAAGCGGCACTGCTGGCGGGGTTCGGGCGCGACAACGTCCGGCACATTCCGAACGACGAAGGGTACGCGCTGCGGCCGGATGCTCTGGATGCGGCGATCCGCGAAGACCTCGCCGCCGGGCGCAAGCCCTGCGCGATCGTAGGCACAACAGGCACCACCACCAGTACCGCAATCGACCCGATCGCCGCGATGGCGCGCATCGCGCGCGAGCACGGTCTCTGGCTGCATGTGGATGCCGCGATGGCCGGCAGCGCGATGATCTTGCCGGAGTGCCGCTGGATGTGGGAGGGAATCGAAGGCGCGGACTCGCTTGTATTGAATCCGCACAAGTGGCTCGGGACCGCTTTCGATTGCTCGCTCTACTACGTGCGGGATCCCGAGCATCTGGTGCGCGTGATGTCGACGAGCCCGAGCTATCTCAGGACGGCGGCGGATGAGAAAGTGAAGAATCTGCGCGACTGGGGCCTCCCGCTGGGCCGACGCTTCCGCGCGCTGAAGCTGTGGTTCCTGATTCGCGAGCAGGGCGTGGCAGGCTTGCAGGCAAGGCTTCGGCGCGATCTCGAGAACGCGCAGTGGCTGGCCGAGCAGGTTCGCGAAACTCCCGGCTGGAAGGTGCTCGCGCCGGTGCCGCTGCAGACGTTATGCGTGCGGCACGAGCCGGCGGGACTCGACGGCGAAGCGCTCGACCGGCATACGCAGGCATGGGCGGATCGCATCAATCGCTCGGGCGCGGCATATCTCACGCCGGCGACGCTCGATGGCCGCTGGATGGTGCGCGTGTCGATTGGCGCGCTGCTGACGGAACGAGTGCACGTGGCAGCGCTTTGGAACGTCATGCGCCGCGAGGCAGAAGGTCGAAACGGCTGAGCACTGTCGTGCTGGCCGGAAGTTCCAAGCCAGCCAGGAACGGTTCGACTTGTCCGGAGGATCAAAACGCCTCTCAGTGCGTCATCGCGTAAACGACATAGTTGATGCCAATCCGTACTCCCAGCGCCGAGAACTCCTGCGGGTAATCGGGATTATCCGCGTGTTCCCAAGAGTCGCCCAGATCCATGTTGTGGCAGATCGCGACCATGACGCGGCCGTGATCGTCGTAGATGCCGCGCCAGCGGGGGATGGTGCCGTCCTGTTCGTACGTCACGCCGCGGCCGAACCACGGCGACGCGCCGGGCACCTGGATCTTCTGGTCGAGATCGTAAATCGTGTGGAAGATCATCTCGCTATCCGGAAGGTCGACGACCTCGCGGTCGGGGAAGACGCGCTTCATCGACTGCATGAACACGTCCCACTCGACGCTGCCGTGGAAATCGTCGGTCATGAGGAAGCCGCCGCGTAGAAGGAATTCGCGGAGCGATTTGGCCTGCTGATCGGTGAGCTCCCAGTGGCCGACCTCGACGCCATAGAGGAACGGCCAGTCGTACTGAAACCCGTCTTCGAGATTCACCGGCTCTTCCACGCTGCGCGTGTGCACGCGCGTGAGGCGGCGCAGGGCGACGGCAAAATGGCGGTCGCTGCGCGGATAGTCCATGGTCCAGAAGATGCCCCGGCCGCCTTCGCGCCAGTCGCCGCCGAAGCCGCGGCCACGGAATCCGAAGCCGCGTCCGAACGCCGCGTTAGGATACATCAGGCGCGCGAAGGTCCATTCCGTTTTTTCCTGGTAATCCGGGGGAATGGGGAAGGTGTTGTACTCGAACGCAGGATACTCGCGCCACGGGCGTTGGGCGTAAAGCACGCCGAACAACGCCACCGTGGCTACGGCAATCCGTTTCATTTGGCGCTCAGCATGTTCGCGAATAGCCGCCACGCGCCGGGGACACCGGCCGGAAGCTGGCGGAACCAGCTCATGGCGGTAAAGATGTAGATACCCTTGCCGTAGCGCGTCCAGAGTTCGCCGCCGGCGATCGGATCTTCGCCAGGATCGTGCGACGAAAACACGGTGCGATACCGTGGATCCCATTGGGCGGCGAAGTAGAGGCCCCGCTCCTGCACCCAGCCCTCGAAATCCTTCGCGTTAATGTGATTGGGATACTGCATCAGGGGGCTATCGGGCTCCGTGAGCTTTACCGGCGCCTCCTCCACCGTAATGCGGTATTTGTTGCCGAACGGCACGGTGAACGGATATGGCCCGAGGTTCGAAGTCACGGGCGCATTGTTTTGCCCCATCAGTTGTGCAGGATTCGGCTGATTGGGATTGCGCGGCGCGTTGGGATCGGGACCGTCGCCGGTCTGATATTGCACCACGTACGTTCCGCCGTTCTTCACGTACTCCATGAGGCGCGCGTGATTGGCGCGCACATCCGCGCGCACATTGTAAGAACGGACGCCCGCCACAATGGCATCGAAGCGCGCAAGATCGCCCTGTTCCAGATCGTTCTGCGTGAGCAGCGTGACGTCGAGACCGAACTGGCGAAGGGCGTCGGCCACCGGATCCCCCGGACCCATGATGTAACCGATCTTCTTCGCGGCGACTTTGATGTTCGAACGCACCGCCTTCAGGTCGGCCGCCGGGAACAGCGTCTGTGAGGGAATGTGCGGGTACTCGATCACCTGCATGCCGTTGGCGATCTCGCGTCCGCCGACTTTCGCCACAGCCTTCAACAACGCGGTGGTTTCGCCCGCCGGTGGCGTGACGTTGAACGTGACCACTTCCTGCTCGCCGCTGCGCGCCAGATGGAATGCCTGCGTCGCCGGCTCGGACTTCCATCCGGCAGGCAAGGCGAGATGCACCTCACCTTCGGGATTCGCGACGTTTGCCTGCACGGAGACCTGCACCTTGCGCGGCGAGGCGTCGGGGAACAGCGTCACGGGCGTCGGCAGATTTACTGCGACAGCCGGGACGATGACAGCCGGCCGCACGCGTTCGCCTTGAGCCCGATCGGCATAACGATGATGCACGGGGCGCACCAACTCGATGACGGCGCCGTCCACTGTGAGATGCACGCGCACCTGCGCGGCCGGAGGCGAATCGGGCAGGCCGATCAGACGCTGATCGTCGATCTGGTAGACGTCGTTGGTGGGCTGCTTCATCAGCCAGAACGGCTGCGTGTACGGCTGATCGGCAGGTACCGGGCGGCTGAACTCGATGTTGACAGGCTTGTTGATGGCCAGTTCGCCAGGCTTCACCGGGAGGTCCTGGTTGAAAATGCCCTCGATGCGCGCGGAATCGAGCGACACACGCGCGGAAGATCGATTGACGACGGTCGTGGTCACGCCGAAGTTGGTTCCCGGAGCGGTCTCTGGCTGGTGCGCCTGCGCCTCGACCCACAGCCCGCTGCATATCGCGATGGTTTCGTCGAGTTCGGAAAGCTTGACCTTGGCGAGCGGATCGTTGATGGCGGCGATGAGGGGCCGCGCCTTTACCAGAAACGGAATCGACTTCTCGGGATGGGCGGGCTCGAAGCCGCGAATGGCCTCGGCGAGAATCGTGCCGACGGCTGCGCCGCCCGGCAGGCGATTCCATGAAGTGTCGATGCCTTCGAAGATGTCGTGGGTTGCGGGCGGTCCGCCAATGACGAGCATGCCGCTATGGCCGCCGCCGGGGCGGCGCATCGCGCCGGTGCCCTGCGAATGGTGCATCGAGCGCGAGAGCACCGCCAGCTCATCGTAGGAGTAGCCGAGCAGTGGATTGAACGCGCCGGTATCGGCGTACGGCCCGGGATTCGCTTCATTCGACGGCGCGCCGAAGCCGGCGAAGCCTGCCGCCTGGATCAGACGCTTCGCCTGCCACGGCTGCACGTATTTGAGTTGCTCGGGGAATTTGTTGGGATCGGCGGCGGCGGCGAAAGCCTCCTTGCCGAGAATCGCGGAGGTCTGATGTTGTCCGTGTCCATCGCGCGGCGTGCCGCTGAAACCCAGGATGATGACGTCCGGCCGATAGCGGCGAACGACCCAGACCACGTCGGAGAGGATGCGATCGTGGCCCCATTTCTGGAGCGTCTCGTCGACGGTGCGCGTGAAGCCGAAGTCGATGGCGCGTGTGAAGAACTGCTCGGCGCCATCGATCTGCCGCGCGTCCAGCAGTTCCTGTGTGCGGATGATGCCCATCTGCGCACCCTGCTCACTGCCGATGAGATTCTGGCCGCCTTCGCCGCGTGTGAGCGAGAGATACGCCGTGCGCATGTGCCGGCCGCGCGCGAAGTAGGCGAGAACTGCCGTGCGCTCGTCATCGGGGTGCGCGGCGATGTGCAGCACGGTGCCGAGCTCGTTGAGCTTCTGCAGCGACTGTTCGATCTCGACCGCGCCGGAAAAAGGTCGCTGTGCCGAGATCGGAGAGACCAGAAATGCGGCTAAGAAAAGGGTGGCGAGAGAGCGGAGCATCAATGCTCACATTTTACGACACGGGCGCATGTAGTCCGCCCTGTGCCCACGGAATGTACGTGGACCGTACGTGCATTGTACGCCGGTAGAGCTGCGCGAAGATCTAACGTCTGTGCCCGCAACGCTGCGATTCCGGCGTGTCGATTGCACTTACCTGCGCATGCCCCACTCCGACTTGCAGCCTTTCATCGACGCCGCCAAGCAGCGCGGCGCCAGCGATGAATTCCTGGCCTCCGCGCTGGCCTCGCGCGGATGGCCGTCGCGCGATGTCCAATCCGCGCTCATCCATTGGTGGGAGCGATCCATCGGCGTCGCGCTGCCGGCGCGACCTTCCGCGGCAGGGAATGCGCGCGATGCGTTTCTTTACCTGCTGGCGTTCTCCATGCTCGCCGTCTGGTCGAGCGCGCTCGGATCGCTCTGGTTCCATCTGATCGAGTATTGGTTTCCTGACCCGGTTGTCACTCGGTACGTGTACGGTTTCCGCTCCCTGGTGACCTGGCAGATGGCGTCGATCCTGGTCGCCCTTCCAATCTATCTCTGGGTGATGCGTCTGATCCTGCGGCACACGCAAACCGAAAGCGGCGTGCGTACCTGGCTCACCTACATCGCGCTCTTGCTCGCCGCGACCGGGGTGGTCTGCGATCTGGTCTGCTTCGTCGACTACTTCCTCAAGGGCGAACTGACGCTACGGTTTGTACTGAAATGCGCCACCGTGCTCGTCATCTGCGGATCGATCCTGATCTATTACTTTGGATTCCTGCGCAACCGCGGGCATAGCGGTGTTTTCGCGATGGCTGCCGTGTTGTGCGCGGCGGTGGCGCTGGTGTGTGGCTTGACCGCCGCCGGCACGCCGCGACGCAGCGCAAGGTCGAGGCGGACAATCGTCGCATGGAGGATCTACGATCGATCGCGAGCGCGCTCGCCGCTGAGAGCACATTGCCGCAGACGCTCGATGCCAGGCCGCAGCGCGACCCGGAGTCGCAACAGCCGTACGGGTACATCCGCCGGTCGGATACTCACTATGAGTTGTGCGCCAACTTCACCGCGCCAAGCGAGAAGCACCAACCGTACGAAAGCGGATTCTGGGCGCACCGCGCAGGCCGCGCATGCTTCTCCCTGGACAAATCACGCCCGGTGCCGTGGTGAGTTCGCGAACTTCCACGCGTGATCGACAATCGTTCGCAGATCGGCATACTGAGGCGACCACCCGAGCGTAGTCCGCAGTTTCTCCGAGCTTGCCACCAGCGCAGGCGGGTCACCTTCGCGTCGCGGGCCGACCACGTACGGCACCTTCTTGCCCGTGACCTCTTCCACCACGCGGATCATCTCCATGACGGTGTGCCCCGTGCCGGTGCCGACGTTGAACTTCTGGCTCGCCCCGCCGCCGAGAAGATACTCGAGGGCGAGAATGTGCGCCTGCGCAAGGTCGTTGACGTGGATGTAGTCGCGAATGCACGTGCCGTCGGAGGTCGGGTAATCGTCGCCGAAAACGGTGATCGGCTGGCCGGTTTGCACCGCGCGCAGGATCAGCGGGATCAGGTGCGTCTCGGGCTCGTGCTCCTCGCCGAGGCTGCCATCGGGAGCGGCGCCGCAGGCGTTGAAGTAGCGCAGGCAGACGCTGGTCAGATGGTGGATCTGGTCCCACCACCCGAGCAGTGTCTCCACCATTACCTTCGATTCGCCGTACGCGTTCACCGGCTGAATCGGGAAGCTCTCCAGAATGGGCGATGCGTGTGGATTGCCGTACACGGCCGCGGTCGACGAGAAGACGAGATGCTTCACCCCGGCTTCGATCATCGCCTCCAGCAGCGAGAGCGACCCGCACACATTGTTGCGGAAGTAACGGCCGGGCTCGCGCATCGATTCCCCCACCGCGATGAACGCCGCGAAATGAATCACGGCCTCGCAATGCGTCTTGCGCAGCACGGCCGCCAGGGAAGGCGTGTCGGCAATATCGATCACGCGCAGCCGATCCTCCGGCACGTTGTGGCGTTGGCCTTTCGAAAGGTTGTCCACCACCGTGACGTCGTGGCCCTGATCGAGCAGCAGCTTGACTGTGTGGGCACCGATGTAGCCCGCGCCACCGGTGACCAGGATTTTTCGAGAGCTCAAGATTTCAGTGTAGTAGCATGACGTTTCTATGCAAAATGGAGCCGCGCTGTTCGTGGATGCTGCCGCACGACTCGGGCTGGACACGATCTTCACGTTGGTAGGCGACCACCTGAACGAAGTGCTGGCATGTGCGGCGCAGGCGGGGCTGCGCATCATCGACATGCGCCACGAATCGGGTGTCACACACGCGGCCGACGCATGGGCGCGCATCCATCGCCGTCCGGCCCTCGCGCTGGTCACCGGGGGTCCGGGGCACACCAACGCGCTGACTGGAATCGCGACGGCCAACCTGGCGGGTAGTCCGCTGATCGCCGTAAGCGGCAGTCGCGCGCGCGGGCTGGCCGATCGCAATGCCTTCCAGGATATCGACCAGGTCGCGATGGCGCGCCCCGTGGTGAAGTGGGCCGCGGAGGTGCCGGAGGCGTCGCAGATCCCGTTCTATCTTCGTCGCGCGTACACCGAGGCGAACTCCGATCGTCGCGGCGCCGTGCATCTGACGATCCCGGTAGATGTGTTTACTTCCCCTGTGGCGCACGCTTGCAGCGTGCCGTGTCGAGAGTCTTCTCGACATGGCCCCGGGCCCACACAAATGTCCGCTACATCGACACAAATGTCGATGCTGCACGCTGCAAGCGTGCGCCACGAAGGCGGCGATATCCTCCGCGCCGCTCGACGCCCCATCGCCATTGCCGGCAGCGGCGCATGGTGGTCCGGCGCCGAGACCGAACTCCGCGACTTTATCGAGCGCTCGCGAATCCCGCTCTACACCATCACGATGGCCCGCGGTATCGTTTCCGACGATCATCCGCTGTGCATGGGATACGCCGACCCCGCGCTGAACTACGCCGTCCACAGGGCATTCCGTGAGGCCGACGTCTTCCTCATCCTCGGTAAGCGCATCGACTACCGGCTCGCGCTCGGCGGCGCACGTCTCTTCCCCGCCGATGCGAAATTCGTCCAGATCGACATCCACCCTCAGGAACTCGGCCTCAACCGTGCCCTGGATGCCGCGATCTGCGGTGACCTGCGCGAAGCCCTGATGCGACTGGACGCGCCACCCACATCCGACGACTGGCTCGACCGCAACCGCGCCCTCCGCGCCGAGTGGCGCGCGAAGCTCGACGCCTCCACCGCCGATGCCGCCGTCTTTTTCCGCGCCCTCCGCGAGGCGCTCCCCGATGACGTCCTCTTCTCGTGGGATGGCGGCGACTTCGCGCACTGGGGCCGCGCCATCCTGCCCGCGCGGCATCCCGGCGGATGGCTGCGGCTCGGACCTCTGGGCACGATCGGATCGTCACTGCCGAACGCAGTCGCACTGAAGCTGGCGCATCCCGATCGCCGCGTGGTGGCGATCACCGGCGACGGTGCGCTTGGCTTCTACCTGGCCGAGATGGACACGCTGGTGCGGCACAAGCTGCCGATCGTGCTGATCGTCGGCAATGACGCCGGATGGGGGCTCGAACGCGAGCTACAGGGCGGCTCGAACACCGTGGCCTGCGAACTCAGTCACGCGCGCTACGACCAGGTGATGCGCGCCTTCGGCGGCGATGGCGAAACCATCGAACGGCCTGACGAAGTACGGCCCGCGATCGAACGGGCGTTCGCTTCCGGCGTGCCTTACTGCATCAATGTGAAAATTCGCGGCGCGCGGTCGCCGTTTACCGATTGGCAGATCGCCGGGAAGAAGAAAGCTTGACGCATGCGATCAGGCCGCAGAAGCAGAGCAGTCCGGCGGCCGGCTCCGGCGACGGTGAGGCTAGAGTCGAGTCAAAGAAGCTGAAACTCGCGGCGGCCGAGGTGGTATCGTCGCCCACGAAAAGTAGATTGGGAACGGTATACGGAAATCCAAATCCGGAGTAGTTGCGGAGAGACCCGCTGAGCAGCACGGTGCCGCCCGCGCTGAGCTGATACCCGCTTCCACTCACTCCCAGCGAATAGAGCGTGCGTTGAGTGGTATCGAAACCAATATCTTCGCCGTGCGTGAATCCTACGTTCTGTGCCCAGATGTCTGTGGTCCAGAATCCGAGTTCGATGCCATTAAGAGTTCGATGCCATTAAGATCGTTGCCGATCACCAGGATGCTGAGGCCGGCGCGATTGCCCGAGATATGAGTTTCGGAAAGCAGCTGAAGATCGAAAGTGAGGTTGTAGCTGATATTGCGATCGAGGGCTACCGGGCTCGTCCTGGTATAGCCGGAATGGGCCGGCAAATCCGTCGTGACCGTGACGCCGCCACCGCCAACCACCTCGCTCGCACTGCCCGCGGTAATCAGCGGCCAACCCTGCGAGCCTGGAGTGCTGCCTCCGCCGATTGTGCCGTCGTACAACACGATTAGGGGGAGTGCATCGGCCGTGGCAGCCAACGCGAGGAGTACGGCGAAGGTCCGGAGCATCCTTGGTATCGTATCGTACGCAACCGGGTGTGCGACGCTCTCTTTGGATAGCGGCTTCGCGTGTCATACTTGTAAGCGATTCCATTTCTGGAGGTCTCATCATGAGTCACGACGTGAGCCGTCGTACGTTTGCTGGCATCCTCGCCGGAGCCGGAACACTTGCCGCACAGCAGCAGCCCGCCGCCGCGCCGAATCCGGATACGAGCCTGCAGCCGCAGCAGCGACGCCAAGGCACGCTCGACGAGGTGCTCCCATTCAGGGATCCGATTCAGTTCACGCGTCATGATGTAGCGCCCAAAATTCAGCCGTTCCCCATGACGCAGGTGCGTCTGCTATCCGGTCCCTTCCTGGAAATCGCGGAGTGGAATCGTGGCTACATGAATCGGCTCGCGGCCGATCGCATGCTCCACAGCTTCCGTCTCACCGCCGGCTTCGAATCGAATGCCGAGCCGCTCGGCGGATGGGAGATGTACAAGCCACCCACGCCGGGCATCCGCCCGAACAGCGATGGCGAGTTGCGCGGCCACTTCACCGGCCACTTCCTCTCGGCGAGCGCGCAGTTGTACGCGTCGATGGGCGATAAGGAAGCGAAGGCCAAGGGCGACTACATGGTTGCGGAGCTGGCCAAGTGCCAGAAGAAGCTGAACGCGGGCGGATATCTCAGCGCTTTCCCCACCGAGTGGTTCGACCGGCTGGATGCGCGCAAGCCGGTCTGGGCGCCGTTCTACACCATCCACAAGATCATGGCGGGGATGCTCGATATGTACACGCTCGCCGGTAACAAGCAGGCGCTGGAGGTGCTCGAAGGCATGTCGAGTTGGGCCGACGATTGGACCAAATCGAAATCCGAAGAGCACATGCAGGACATCCTGAACACCGAGTACGGCGGCATGAACGACATTCTGTACAAGCTCACGGCCGTGACCGGAAACGATCGCTGGGCCAAGGCCGGGGACCGCTTCACCAAAAAGTGGTTCTTCAACCCGCTCGCGATGCGCCGCGACATGATGACGGGCCTGCATGTGAACACGCACATCCCACAGGTGATTGGCGCGGCCAAACGGTACGAGATCTCGGCCGACATGCGCTTCCACGACGTCGCGGACTACTTCTGGTATGAGGTGACCACCGCGCGCAGCTACGTCACCGAAGGCACCAGCAACGGCGAAGGGTGGCTTGCGCAGCCGCGGATGATGGCCGCCGAGTTGAAGCGGAGCGTCGCCACCGCGGAGTGCTGCTGTTCCTACAACATGCTCAAGCTGACGCGCCATCTTTACGGCTGGCGCGGCGAGCCCGGCTACTTCGATTACTATGAGCGCGCGCTGTTCAATCATCGGCTGGGCACCATCGAGCCGAAGAGCGGGCACACGCAGTATTACCTGTCACTCACGCCCGGCGCGTGGAAGACCTTCAACTACGAAGACAAGAGCTTCTGGTGCTGCACCGGCAGCGGAGTGGAGGAGTACAGCAAGCTCAACGACAGCATCTACTGGCGCGATGACGAGGGCGTGCTGGTGAACCTGTTTATCGCGAGCGAGCTGAATTGGGAAGAGAAGGGCCTCAAGCTGCGGCAGGAAACGAAATTTCCGGAGCAGCCATCCACCACGCTGACCGTCGCCGCCGCCACGCAGGCGCCGATGGCGCTGAAGCTGCGCATCCCCGCGTGGACCAGGGGTGCGAGCGTCAAGCTGAACGGCCGCGCGATCGACGTTACACCCACTCCGGGCAGCTACCTCACACTGACGCGCACATGGAAAGCGGGAGACAGGATCGAGTTGTCCATGCCAATGCATCTCAGCGTGGAAGCGATGCCGGACGATCCGAAGACGCAGGCGTTCCTCTACGGCCCTATCGTGCTCGCCGGCGATCTTGGCAGCGAGGGCCTGACGGAATCGATGATCACGGGCCCGAATTCCCCGCGGCCGCAACGAGTGCCGATTGAGATTCCCACGTTCAAGGCCGCCGGCGCCGATCCTTCTTCCTGGATCAAACCCTCTGAAGGCCCACTTACCTTCCGCACCACCGGTCAATCGAAAGACGTGACCCTGGTCCCGTTGAACAGCCTTTTCGGCAAGCGTTACTCCGTCTACTGGCAGGTATCGTAGGACAGACGATCGGGTTTTGTCGTCTGTCCCCGCGCCGAAGGCGCGCTCGCGCGCCCTGGACAGACAACAAAAACCCGATCGTCTGTCCTACTGAAAGCGCTATCTGTCAAATCTTAAGATTCTTTGTACAATATTAGGACGATGAATCTGGAACAGGTAGCCCGGCGCGCCAAGGTGTCCACCGCAACCGTGTCCCGGGTGCTGAACAATGCGACCGTGGTCAAGACTTCCACGCGGGCGCGCGTGATCAAAGCGATCGAAGAGCTGAAGTATCATCCCAACCTGCACGCGCGGCATTTGGCGGGCGGCAAGAGCCGTACTGTGGGCGTGATCGTTTCCAATCTGGAAAACCCGTTCTTCTTCGATATCTATAAGACCATCGAGAGCGATGCGCACGCCGCCGGCTACGAAGTTGTGATGGCGAATACCGACTACAACAGCGAGCAGTTGGTGAACAGCGTGCGACTGATGATCGGACGCCGCGTCGCCGGTCTGGCCGCCGTGGTTTCGGAAATGGCGCCTGCGCTGATCGACGAGCTGACGGAAAGCAACATCCCGGTGGTGTTTTACGACGTGGGCGCCCCACGCCAGAACATCACCAACATCCGCGTAAACTACCGTCGCGGTATCGACAAGGTGATCGACTACCTGTTCAGCCTCGGCCATCGCAAGATCGGCTTCGTCGGACACCATGCGCTGCTCGGCCCCATCAACGAGCGCGCCAAAGCCGTCATCGACGCCGCGGCCCGATATCCGAACATGGAAGTTCGCACCGCGGCCGATTCCGATTCGCTCGATGGCGGGCGCATGGCCACACGCGCGTTGATTTCCAATGGCGACATTCCGACCGCGATCGTCTGCGTGAACGACATCATGGCGGTGGGCGCGCTTCGTGAATTGCGCGAGCGCGGCCTGCGCGTGCCGCAGGACGTCTCGGTAACGGGTTTCGATAACGTCAAGCTCAGCGAGTTCTGCTATCCGGCGCTGACCACGGTTCAGATTCCACGCGACCGCGTGGGCAAGCTCATCTGCGAATCGCTGTTGGCCAAATCGGATGGCGCATCCTCCGATCACGAGATGGTGATCGACCCCGAGTTCGTAGTGCGCGATTCGACCGGCCCGGTGTCGCGGTGAGCACTCCGTTCCGGCTGGATGGCCGCCGTGCACTGGTCACCGGCGGCGCCAGCGGCATCGGCGAGGCAACTTGTCGAACCCTTACGGCATCGGGTGCAAGCGTGATCATCGTGGACGTCGACCGTCCGCGCGCGGAGAAGCTCGCTGCGGAACTGCCCGGAGCACAAGTCAAAATCTTCGACATCAGCGATGAGGCCGCGGTGCATGCCGCGCTCGCCGGCGTGGAAGCGTTGGACATTCTCGTGAACAACGCCGGCATCGGCCTGGTGGGCAGTATCGAAGAGACGAAACCCGTCGATTTTGAAAAGCTGCTTCGCGTCAATGTGGCCGGAGCGTACCTGATGACGCGCGCGCTGATGCCGCAGCTATTGGCATCGGCCGGCTGCATCGTGAATCTCGGGTCGGTGGCTGGGCTGGTCGGCATCAAGCGGCGGTTTGCCTACTGCACGACCAAGGGTGCCGTGGTAGCCATGACGCGCCAGCTTGCCGTCGAATACGCCGGCCGTTTGCGCGTGAACTGCATCTGTCCAGGGACGGTGGACACCCCCTTCGTCGAAGGCTACCTGGAGAAGTACCACGCCCACGAGAAGGACAAGATCCGCGCCGAGTTGAATCAGCGGCAGCCAGTGGGCCGGTTGGGCAAGCCCGACGAAATCGCGCATCTGGTGCTCTACCTATGCTCGGCCGAAGCCGCGTTCGTGACCGGCTCCGTGGTGTCTATCGACGGCGGCTGGACGGCGGCGTAACCCACAGCGATAAACCGCCACTGAGCCGCGCCGAAGAGCCCCTATTTCAAATACCTCTCTTGCCACTGCAATGTGGCGCGGGCGCTCTCGCCCGCCGCGCCG
>JADMIO011089343.1_pt1 | contig 40716 bp, 31 predicted proteins | sample 8958161 | NCBI WGS metagenome assembly JADMIO01 (sample SAMN16585339, study PRJNA669376) | soil metagenome | isolation source: Crop rotation soil | place: USA: Cullars Rotation, Alabama | collected 2011
CGCGACAACTTGTCCACGTGGAATTCTAAGCTTAGGATCCCAATGTGCTGGAAAGAGGCGGCAGCCATCCCGAAAGCGCCGCCAGGAAAAGGAAGAAGGCCTGGCCGGCCACGCCCACGAGCACCAGCGGTTTCCGGCCCTTGGAGGGATGCGTCAACAGCGGGGAAAGGTATTGGCCGACGGATCCGAACAAAGATGGGATCGAACTCATGAGGGCGATGCCCATGGAGGAGGCGCGCAAGGCCACCGCGGCGGCCACCGAAAAGGTTTCGTTGAGGGCGAGCATGCCGTTGGAGGCGATCCCGTCCAGGAAGCTGTTGAGCAGCGCGGCGCGGATCAAGGGAGGGCCGACGTAGATCCCGCCGAGATGGGTTTTGCCCGGGGCGAGAGGCTCGCCGGGGACAACATCCTTGAGAGGCCGGGTGGCTGTATCGGGCTGATCGTCGAACATGGAATTCAGGGGTCCCGGAAGGAATATATCATAGGCGGAGCCTTTGGGGGAAGGCGCCGCCGGCATTTGAACCCTATTTTATGGTTTGTTGCCCTTTTTGAGACCTAACGCCTTCGCCGCCTGGGCCAATTGCCGGGCCACCGACTTGCTCCCGGTGCCGCCCTGGATGTTCCTGCGCTCGGCCGAATAGGCGAAGGTCAATTTCCCCTTAAATGCCTTCCCCCCGGGGATCCCGGCCCAATCGGTTTCGGGCAGGTCCAGGAAGGAAACCCCGGCCGCCTCCGCCTTGCCTACCATACGGCCCACGTTATGATGCGCGTCGCGGAAGGGCACGCCTTTTCCCGCCAGGTAATCGGCCAAATCAGTGGCCAGCATGCCGGGATGCATCTTGCGGGCGATCTCCTCGAGGCGGAACTTCAGGGTCCCCATGGCCTCGGTCATCACTGTGAGGCAGGTTTCCAGGGTTTCCACCGAATCGAACACCGGCTCCTTGTCTTCCTGCAGATCGCGATCATAGGCGTGGGGGAGGCCCTTCATTACGGTGAAGAGCCGGGTGAAGTTCCCCAGCAGGCGGCCGGCCTTGCCGCGGATAAGCTCCATCGAATCCGGGTTTTTCTTCTGCGGCATCATGCTGGAGCCCGAAGTGTAGGCCTCCCCGAGTTCGATATAGGCGAATTCCTGGGTGGACCAGAGCACGAAGTCCTCGGCGTAACCGGAAAGCACGACGCCCAGCACGGAGCAGGCGCCCAGGAATTCGAGGGCGAAGTCCCGATGGGCGGTGGCGTCGATGCTGTTGGGGGAGAGGCGCGGGAAACCCAGGCGGGCGGCCACCATTTCCCGCTTATAGGGAAAGGCCGAACCCGCGAGCGCGCCCGAGCCCAGGGGCATCTCGGCGGCCGACTCCGCGGCGTTGCGCAGGCGCGCCTTGTCGCGCTCCAAGGCGAAGAAAAAGGAAAGCAGGTAATGGGCGATGTAGATGGGCTGGGCCTGCTGCACGTGGGTGTAACCCGGCATCAGTTCCGCCTGGTACTCGAGGGCCTTCAGGTAGATGGCCTTCTGCAGCGCGGCCACGGCGGCTTCGAGCCCGGCGGCCCGGCGGCGCACGTATAATTTCAAATCCGTGGCGACCTGATCGTTGCGGCTGCGTCCCGTATGCAGCTTCTTGCCCAGCGGTCCGATCCTCTCGCTGAGGACCCGCTCGACGGCCATGTGGATGTCCTCGTCCGAAGGACGGAACAGGTCCTTGCCCGCCTCCAGATCCTCCCGGATTTTCGCGAGGCCCGCGAGCATCCGCTTCAGCTCCGGTCCGGTCAACACGCCGGCGGCCTTGAGCCCATGGGCATGGGCCATGCTGCCTTCGATGTCCTCGCGGAAGAGTTTCCGATCGAAATGGAGGCTTATGGAAAGCCGTTCCATCGACGAGGCCATGCCTGCCTGAAAGCGGCCCTGCCATAGCTTGCCCGCTTCCTGTCCCTTCCCCTTCGCCCGTTTCCCGGCCATCTCGGCTCTCCCAGTTCCGGAAGGGCGTATGGGCGCCCTTCCGCTCGTGCCAAGAAGAGTAGGAATTTCCGGGCGCGGGAGTCAGTGCCGTTCCGGTACCGCGGACGCGGGCCGGGGCGATGCCGGCGGGGATGCTAGCGGGGGCCGCGGCGGAGGATGCGGACCAAGGCGTATTCGCACTTCTTGATCATCTGCAACTTGGTCTCCTCGCCGGAGCAACTGGCGCGGACCTTGAAACCGACCTTCGATCTTTGGATGACCTCGTCTATCTCCTCCTCGTCCAGCCAGGATGAGAAGTAGCGGATCAGTCCCTTGAGGTTGGTGAAGGTGTAATTGTCCGTCCGCCTCTCGTCCAACCTATAAGCGTCGAAATCGCCGGGCCGGGAGTGCAAGGACGCGTCCATACCCAATTTTAACCGGTGGGCCGGCGTTCCCGTCAACGGCTCCGTTTGGCCCCGATTCCGGCGCTTTTGTGCTTTTTCGGCAATGGAACGTAAAATCCGGCCGCCGCCCGACCCGCCGGAAAAGAGGACCCGGCATCCCGGGGCGGAATCCGGATCAATGGATCAAATGGAAGACGGCCTTGCTGGTCGCGCGCATGGTCGTATCGATGTCGTCGCTCACGCGTAACAGGCAGCGGTCCGATGCCCCGAGATCCGGCGAGGGCGTCCAGTTAAAGATCTGCAATCCCGTGGGGGGCGCATAAGCGTTGGCCAGGACGATCCAGCGCTCGCCGTTGTTGGTCGAGACTTCGAGAGTATACCGGCCTTTGGAGGGCATCTGCCATTGCACGGTATAGGATTTTCCCAGGACCAGGGATTCGGCCGGGGCCGGGCGCAGCACGGCGGGTTCTGGGGGGGGTAGAGGCCGGACCGAAACCAGGGTGGTATCGAAGCGGGTGCGCGAACCGAGGGTGGCGGATACCAGGAACCGGAAAACGCCGTCTCCGTGGAACCGGACCTCGGTGCGCAAGGACGTCGGTGTCAGGAGCTCTACCTGGAGCGCGCTATCGGGACCGCCGGCTTGCCCGCCATGGTGGAGCGAGTCCGCCGGGCGGGTCGAGTCGGGCATCCATTTCCAGATCACGGACAGGCGCGCATCGGTGGCGGAAACCCCCGCGACCTTGGCTTCCAGATAGGTCGGCACTCCCCGGTAGGCTTCCTGCGCCGCGGGAGCGAAGAGTTGGAATTCCGGAATGGAATCGCCGGGGCGGAGGGTATCGATGGAACCCGTGGGCGTGGCCGACGGGCGATAGAGCCGGCCGGAATCGGCCGTGTTCAGGGAATCGGGAACAGGATAGATTTTGCCGTCCGCGCCGATCAACCGTAAGGGCAGCACCCCCTGGGGCAGGTCCACCAGCACGAATTGGCTGTCGACCAAGGTGGCGAGGTAGGGCGTGCCCGGGACGTAGATCCGGCAATCCTCCCCGTGCACGGGATCCTTGGCAATGCGCGCCTGGTAGCGGACCAAGGACTTCGGTTCCAGCGCGACGGACTTAACGGAGGAATCCCGGAGCGTGAAGGCCCGCGCGGCCGAATCGTAGACCAGCCCGAATTCGATTCCGCCGTTCCTGTCCTGGGTCGTGAGCACCAGGTTGAACTCGGTGCGGTCCCCGGCGCCGGCGTCCCCGCCCGCCGCCGAGCGCTTGGCGGAGCCGCGTTTCGCGGCCGACTGCTGGGCGCGGCGGAAGTCATCGCCCGTGATCAAGGTGAAGGCCCAGTTCTTGACCGGAATGGTGGCCAGCGGCGTGGGATCGACCGCGGGATTCTGGTCGGCGGCGTAAACGTTGAGATCGCCGGTGACGCGGACAGGCGCGCCGGAGGATCGGAAGTTCACCGTAAGGGTGGGGTTGTCCACGCCTGAACTGGTTCCGTCCGCGCAGGAGACCGCGCAGAAGGCCAGCGCGCCGGACGCGACAGCCCAGGCAAGCGCGCGGCGGAGGCCGATGGAGCTGAGCGGATGGGCGGACGGGCGGTAATGCGGCATAACTTATGGATCCCGGGGAAGGATTGATCGGGGAGCAATAGTATTAATTTCCGAACGTCGGGCCCGTTTCACGTAGGCGCCTTGGTGTTGGGGAACAGTTGCAGGGTCAGGGAGTATACGCGGTCCTCGTTCCGATCGCGGTCGATGATCTCCCGCAGCTCCTCCTGGAACGAGCGGATGCGATCTTTGATGGCCTGGAAGCCTTCCTTCGAGATCGAGAACATCAGGGCGTTGTATTGCCGTTGCTCGGCGGGGAGGCGGGGGAAGACTTCGGCCGCCATGGCCATAAGCTCCTGGATATGCTGCCGGGCGGCCATGGCCTGGACGTTCTTCTCGGTATAGATGTGGCGTTCGGCCACCGCGTAGCCGCTGGCGGTCTTTTTGATGAGGCCCAGCTCCAGAAGCAATCGGACCGCTTCCTCGGCCTGGGCCGTAGTGATGGGCGGCAGGATGTTGGCGGCGATTACGCCGGGGTGCCGCGTCTTCTGGTCGATGCCGAAGTAGTTCCAAACGGCGGAGTAATACCATTTGGAGAAGAAGCGGTATTGGGTTTCCCCCACGATGCGGGCGCGCGAACTGCGGAACTTGGCCAGTTGGGCGAAGAAGAAGTTCTTCTCGGTCATGCCCTTGGCCTGGTTGAATTGCACCAGCAGATCGAAGTAGCGGTATTCCCGTTCTCCCAATTTCATGGCCTTGCCGAACTTGACGCGCAGGTTCTGGGAAAGCTGGCGGCGGCCGCGGATGACCGCGGGCAAAAGGCTCGAGGAGGACGCGGGCAGGGCGGCTTCGCGGGCGAACGTGCGTTGGGAGAAATCCGGATCCACCGATTTGCGGTGCGCGCAGTAGTCCCGCAGGAAATCGCGATAGTCGAGGTACTGAAGGATCTGCGGAGCGGGCCCCTTCCACTTGGCCTCCAACGCGGCCTTGGGGGCCGGGTCATCGTCCGATACCCCACCCCTCCCGGGAAACTTTCCGGCCTCTTCGCGGCCTCGGCCTTGGGGATCCATATCCCAAGTATACTTCGCTTCTCCCTCCGCAAGGTCTATTCAATCCTGAAGCAGGTGGGGACAAATAATCCCCTGGAAAAATGGCGTTTTCCACCCGTGTCCGGGCGGATGGATTTAGCGACGTTTGCGATGGACGGGCCTTTCGGACCCGGTAAAAGGCCTTTCCGGCATGCTTCGCTTACCGGTGAAGGGATGGAAGGCGCCTTCCAGGCGGGGACAAATCATCCCCGCCTGGAGGGGGTTTTCCCCTCCGTTCCCATCGTCCCGATCGGTATCCTTTAGGGCAAGGCACTGTCGCCTTACGGAGGAACCATGAAACTTACCTTCCCCACTTTGCGCATCGCCGCGGCCCTGGGGCTGGCCGCAGGACTGATGATCGGATGCCAGGATCTGTTGAATCCAGGCAAGACGTCCTCCGACCCCGGCGCGTCCACGGCCGATCAAAGCGGCGCCTTGAGCCTGTCCATCCGGGACGATAGCACCTGCATGGGCGCATGGCACGCCATCCTGGATGCTCGCAGCGCCGGACATCCCGATAGCGCTTCGGAGGCGGTCTTCCTGGCTTCGTGCGTCACCGAAGTGAAGCCCGGGAAGGACAAGCCCGCGCCCGTGATTCCTCCCCCCTTGCTCCCCGATTCCGGCACGCGTTGCAAATGGATCGTGGCCCAGATCGAAGGCGGCCGGGATTCCCTATCCATCTCCTACCGTAAATATTGCCCGGACGATTGCCGGAAGCTCGAGGCCGCCGATTCCGCGTTCCACGCGAAGCTGTGCCGCGAACCGAGGCCGCATCCCGATAGCCTGCCGCCCAAGCCCCACGGCGACGATAGCCTGCCGCCTAAGCCGCACGGTGATGACAGCCTGCCGCCTAAGCCGCACGGTGATGACAGCCTGCCGCCCAAGCCCCATGGCGACGATAGCTTGCCCCCGAAGACCAACCCGGGCGACGATACCTGCAGGATGCTGCTCGAGAACCTGAAAATCGTGAAGCCCGGCGAGCCCGGCCGCGCCGATTTGGAACGCCTGTTCACCCTGCGCTGCCACGAACCCGTGCCGCACGATACCACCATGCCGCCGCCCCCGCCCCCTCCGGTGAATTGCGATGAGCTGCGCAAGAAGCTCGCCGTCCTGGATTCCGGTTCCGCCGATTACCTCCGCCTGGCGGCAGTCCTGAAGGGCCATTGCCCCGAAAAGCCTCCGCTTCCCGATACCACCAAGTTCCCGCCCAGGCCCCCCGTGCAGGACTCGGTTTGCATGGATTTGAAGCTGCGCTTGTCGGCGACCCCGCCCGGCACCGCGGGACGGTCCGAATTGGAAGCCGCCTTTAAGGCCAAATGCATGGCGCCGGTTCCCGCCCCCGTTCCCATCGTGAATTGCGATGAGCTTCGCGCGAAACTCGCGGGCATGGATACGACCTCGGTCGATTTCGTCCACCTGTCGGCCACATTGAAGGAGCGTTGCCCTTCCCGGCCCGTGAAGTGAGACGCTAGGGGGGATTCCGCCCCCGGCATCGGCTGCGCCCGGGCATGGGAACGGGGCCGGGAGCCCCTTGGTTCCGGGCGTTCCCGGCCTTACGTAACCTGCAAGGTACGCTTCTTGCGGGTTACCCATTCCCGCTCCATCCCGCGGCCGCCCGCGCCGCCGGGAAGGGGCCCGGCGCGGAGCGATGCCGAAGCTGGGAACCCGGATCTGTAAAAATCCCCAACACTTCGACGGGCTCCGAATGTGATTTTCGCTTCGTCGGGGCTTTCCAGTATTACCGGCGTTATCTCTCTTTGGGCCATGCCTTTCGGTTTGGATCCGCGCGCCACTTTTTTCATTTGCCTGGCACTGGGAGCGGCGCTCCTCCTCATCGCCGTTCTGCTGAAGCTGCACCAACGACGCAGACGCCTCGCCCGCGGGCGTCCCGCCGCCGCTCCCGCGAACGCCGTCGCCCCGGAGAAATCCGTGGTCCTGTTGGGCCGAGGCGAAAAGGTCATCGAAAGCGGCATACCGGGCGTTTTCGTCTCCTTGGACAAGTTTTTCCGGGACATCGGCTTCCAGGTGAAAGCGACCTCCGATCTGAGGTACTTCGAGGGAATCCTGCGGCAAGGGGCGCCCGTGATCCTGGGCATCGATTGGAGCCTGGGTCCCAAGGCGCGTCGCCGCATCGACGCCGCCTGCAATGCCTGCTTCGGAATGCGCAAGGCCGTGGTCTTCTTCTATAACGCGGCCACGCCGGAATCCCTTAAGCCTCCGGCCGGCCTGCCGCAGGCCACCTTCCTGGGCGAAAACTTCTCCGGCCTGCAGGTACTCGAAATCATCTCCTATGCCATTACCCTGGAAGATCAGTCCCCCCGCCCCGCCGGGGAGATGCGCGTAGGGTCGACGCTGGAAGGGAAGAATATCGGCCATGCCCTGCCGGAGATCATGCAACTCCTGGAGGCGGGAAGCCGCACCGGGCTTCTCAGCGTGGAGGACGAGAAGCCCGCGGGCATCATCAGCTTCGAGCAAGGGGCCATCACTTTCGCCCAGACCCGCCTCCACGAAGGGCTGGAAGCCATCATGGAGATCCTGTCGGTAGGCGGGGGAACCTTCCATTTCTTCGAGCATAAGCGCGTGCTGCAAAGCAATTGCCGCATCATGCCGCAAGAAGCGTTGCTGCAATGGGCCTGCCGGATGGACGAGAACGGCAAGGTTCAGCCGCATATGCCGTAAATCCGAAGAACGCTCCAAGCAGATCCCGGGGCGCGGAATCCCGCTTCCGGGGCGTTGCTATCTTGCTCCCATGGCCGTGAAACCCTTCTTCGAGGATTCCGAGTCCTCTTATTTCGATCAACATGGGCGCCCGGCCCGTCCCGGCCGTTACGAATTCCGCCGTAGCGACGGGATGAAGCTGATCTACACCCTCGATTGGATGGAACGCGAAGGCAATGAAGAACCGCGCTTGCGCGTGGTGCGCTGTAACCGCCTATCCGAATTCCCTTCGCCCGCCCACGCCTTGCGCACGCTCGACGGCGTCTGGATGCGTTGGCTGGGGCCGGCGGGCGGCGGGGACGGGAATGAAGAACAGGCGGATAATCCGGCGGATCCCGGGCCCTATCCCTTCCCGGGACCGGTTGGCTAACGCCATATCGTAAAAGTCGTCTGCGATCCCCAGATATCCGTCGGCCGGGGTTCCGGGCGCATGCGTGTCTCGGTGCCGTCGGGATCCCGGTAGACCAAGGCGTCGAATCCCCCTAGGGTAACCGGCGTGATACGTACGGGACCGAACCCGAGCCGCTCGGCGCGCGCTTCGAGATGGAGCGTCCCGTGCCGGACCTCGGCCGAAAAGCGGTAGACCGTACGCGCGCCTTCGCGGTAGGCGAAGGTCTCGCCGTCGTCGCATGCGTATACCCCTTCGGCCTTGCCCCGGAAATCCGGAGGGAGGACCAGCAGCAGTTCGATTTCCTTCAGGTTCTTGCGATTGTCCTTGGGAACGCCGGTTTGCATGGGGATGAGGGCGCCTTCCCTGAGGAACAAGGGCGTGGAAGCCTCGACGCGCCGGGCTTGGACCCGTGCGGGCCCTTCGATCCACCCCGGCCGATCGGCGCGCCACCAGCGCGCGGCGGGCAGCACGACTTCGCGCTCGGAGGGGCCCTCGAAGGTGAAGGGCGCCTGCATGATCGCGGGGCCCACCAGGAACTGATCGTTCACGTGGGCCAGCGGCAGGCGCCGGGAATCCTGGAAATCGTAGAACAGGGGCCTGAGGATGGCTTCGCCCTCGTCCTCGTGGCGGATGAACAGGTTGTACAGGTAGGGCAGCAGCTTGTAGCGCAGGCGCACGTAGCGGCGCACGATGGCAAAGGCCTCCTTCGGAAAGACCCAGGGTTCCTGCCGCTTCGAGGTGCGCATGCAATGGTTGCGCAGGAAAGGGAAAAGGAACCCCGCCTTGTACCAATCGAGGAAGAGCGCTGGGCTGGCGTTGCCGCCGAAGCCGGGCACGTCCGGGCCGTTGAACGGTATTCCCGACAGGGCCAGATTGAGGGACTTGCCGATCGACATATGCAGATGATGGTAGTTGGACCAGTTGTCGCCGGTCCAATGGGCCGAATACCTCTGGCCTCCGGTGAAACCCGAACGCGAGATCAGGAACGGCCGCTTATCGGGCCGGGCCGCCAGGAAGCCGCGCCGCGTGGCTTCGGCCATCAGGGAGGCGTACTGGTTATGGTAGGCCGCATGCGAGGCCTTGCCTTCCTGGAAAAGCATTTCGTTGCAATCGACCGGGCCGGTGGAAGGATCGTTCATGTCCAGCCAAGCCCCGTCGGCTCCCAGCTTGGCGAAACCGGCCACGTGATCGGCCCACCAGGCCTGCGTCTTGTCCAGGGAGAAATCGGGAAACACGGTATAACCGGGCCAGACCACCCCGGTGAACTCTCCGCCCGCCGGGTTCTTGCAGAATACCCCGGCCGCATGTCCCCCATCGTATACGGTAAAGCCGCTTTCCTTCTTCACCCCCGGATCGAGGATGGGCACCACCTTGAATCCTTTCGCCTGTATGGAAGCGATGTCGCGGGCGGGATCGCGGAAATGCTTGCCCGACCAGGTGAACACCCGATAGCCGTCCATGTAATCGATGTCCAGCCATAGGCCGTCGTTGGGGAACTCGTGCTTGGCGAAATTCGAAGCCAGGGACTCCAGATCCTCGATGCCGCGATAGCCCCAACGGCATTGGTGGTGGCCCAAGGCCCATAGCGGAGGCAAAGGCGTGGGGCCCGTGAGACGCTGCAGCTTGCGCGTGAGTTCGGGCAGGGAAGGGCCGAAAAGCAGGTACAGGCACGGCGGACCGTCCTCGCAGCCCAGGAAAAAGTAAGGCTCCTCATCCGAGGTGGCCATCATCTGGTTGGCCACGTTCAGGCGCGGGGAAATGGAGATGACCGAAGCGCCGGGGTTGTCGATCAGGAGGCCCGCGTAGGTGTTGCCGCGCTTGATGATGACGTAGGGAACGGAAATGTAATCGGGATCGTAGGCATGGTCCTTGGCCCGCGAAGTCCCGTGGTCGGCCCAGACATCGGTGTTCCAGAAGCGATAGGTGCGTTCGGACCTTTCGAAGGGTGTGCTTTTCTCCCCCATGCCGTAGAACTGCATGTCGGACCGCAGGCGGAATTGGAACATCCACGCCTGCCCCGAGACCCCGAAGCCGGAGGCCGGGAGGGAGGCCAGGAAGGTGCGGCCCAGGGCCCCGGCCTTGAGGGCCAGGCCGCCGTCGCGGCCGATCTCCAAGCGCGCTCCCGAGCGCGGCCGCATCCCCGGGCCCGGGTGGGCGCCGTGGCCGGCCTCTTCGCCGCTCTTTTCGGCAGGCAATCCGGTGCGGGTATGATCGACGGGCCAGCGGGGGTGGCGGATGCACAGCCGCCAGACGTCGTCGCCCACGCCCTTGGCGTCCACGGCGAATGCCTCGTCGCCGAAGAGGTACGCCTTTCCGTCGAAGGCGTCGGCGAAGCGGAAATTATGCGGATTGAAATACTTGCTGAAGAGGTACACGCTTCTTCCCCGTCCGGTTCCGGTGATAATGGCTTCTATAGGTAATCTTTTTCGGGGCGGGGCAGCAAGCGGGTTTCCGTGCGATTCCGCCCGCCCGGGGGGTAACATGCATGATACGGTCGGCGCCGTCCCTTCGGGGGTCCGTAAATCCGCTTAGGCGGGGGGTAGGGAATGGATTCGAGGGCAGTCCTGCTCCCGGAAACGGGCGGCGGAACTCAAAGTTCCAAAAAATCAAAAAATCCGTGACAATGCCAGGTTACCCGGCTATCTTTCCGGGAGTCGCGGGCGGTTTTTATCCCGCGACCTAGGACCCGCGCAAATCGCGCAGATCGAAAAGAATACGCGTTCCCGACGGATCAGGGTGCAGACCCCGAACGGATGGCGCTTTGCCCGGCCGGGAATTCGGGAGGGGAAACCATGGTTAAGGCGGGGATCGCCTTCGCGATCGGGCTGGTTTGGGTGGCATGCTCCCAAAGCGCGGACAGGAACAAGCTCAGCCAGGATCTGATCGAGGCCTCGCGAAGGGGGGACGCGGCGAGGGTGGACCGCCTGATCCGGGCGGGGGCCGATATCAATGCCGTGGATGCGGAAGGATGGACGCCTTATCTGGCGGCCGCGGCCGAAGGGAATTGGCAGGTAATGAAGCTCTTGCGGAAGCAGGGGTGCAAGACCGATCCGGGATTCTGAACGTCGGTCCCGGACCTGCGGTTCCCTCGGGCCGCTCCGGCGCCGGGGAGGAGAAACCGGTCACTCCTCCCGGATCGATTCGCAATACTTCAACACGCCGCGCCAATCGAGCTCCAATTCCCGGCAGAGATCCCGGAAGAACGGCGCGCGCTGATCCCAGCCTTCCTCGCCGGGGCGCTTCAGGAAGGCGGCCAGCTCCCATCCCGTCTTCGCTTCCAACGCCTCCACGTCCGGGGCATGCTCCAGGCGGGCCCGCACGCGGCGGGCCAGTTCCGGGAAGGACAGGGGAGGAGTTTCATCGGGCAGGATCGCGCCGGTGATCAGGAAACCCAGTCCTACGTGCAGAAGCACCGCCAGCTTGCGAAGCTGGGCCAGGTCGAGACCGTTTTCCAATTCGCCCGGTTCGCGTTCCAGGTCCTCGTACCATGCCGGGGAGATCCCGATCTGATCCGCGATGCCTTCGGGATCCAGGCCAGCCTTGATCCGCAAGGCGCGCAGCCGTTCCGCCTGGTTTTCGGGTCGATGCGTTTCCATGACCCTAAATATAGGTCAGGCCGCGGGAGGAACGGGCGCTTCCCGGCCTTGCATGAAAAAACTTTTTTCAAGGATGTCGCCCCTTCGGATCCATGTCCCGCACGCCAAAGGAGTTGCTATGCGTCCGTTCCCGCTTCCCGGCAAAAGCCGCCTCCTGCTTGCCCTATGTTGCCTCTCCGGTTTTTCGGCCGGAAGGGCTTCGGCCGCGCCGGAAACCTTGTTATTCCTGAACCCCCAGAAGGAAACACTATTCGTCCATATCGATTACGCGCGCGATCCGGAGATCGCCCCCATCGGCAAGCCATGGAAGGATATGCATGTGGATTCCTTCTATGTGACCGATTCGGGCACCGCGGACGAAACTTCGCATCTGCGTTTCACCCATCCCTTTTATGCCGAGCTCGGGGGCCATAAGGGAGCCGGGACGGATTACATCTACTATGACCATATCAAGGGCGATCTGCCCCACTATACGGCTAATGTGGGTTTCGATTTCCTGAACGGAGATACCGCGGAGTCCTGGATGTCCAGCGAAGGGCACCATTTGAACGATGACTCCCGCGTTTGGGCATACGAGGATGGCGTCCATGATAGCACCGAGATGAACTTCACGGTGGATAAGCTCGTAGGTGGAACGATGCTTCCCCGGGGCGATGGGTTCACGGATTTCCTGGCGCGCCGGCCGGGATGGGCCGGAGCCATTCCCGTTTCGGCCTTGGCGAGGGGGGCGGGATCGGATCCGATGCGGCTCCCGCGGGGTTTGGTACTCATCCGGAACGGCGCCGCCCTGGCCGTCCCGCCGCAAGCCACGCGCCTGCTGCTCCTCGACGCCGCCGGCCGCACCGCCTGGAAAGCCGAAGCCTTGATGCCGGGTTCCCGTCTCGCGCCGCCACTGGGGCTACGCACCGGCGCATTCCGATGCATTTGGCTCCCCTAGCCGCGGATTCCTGATCGGCCCGCGCCGGACGGGCCTCGCCGGACGGCGCGTCGCGGCGGCCCGCGCCGTCCCTTGCTAATTTGCAAGGGTGCCGTATTCGTTCAACTATCCCGATCTCCCCATCCTGTCCCGCAAGGACGATATCCTCAAGGCGCTGCGCGAAAGCCAGACCCTGGTCGTCCAAGGCGGGACGGGATCGGGAAAGACCACCCAATTGCCGAAGTTCCTGCTGGAAGCGGGCCTCGGCGAGGCGTTTCCGGAGCCCATCCCGGAATCCGGCGCGTCGGCGCCGGCGTCGATGGGCGCCCCCGGGGCCGCGCCCGCTGCCGCGCCGCCCTGGCCCACGTCGGGGCTTATCGGGGTGACCCAGCCCCGGCGCATCGCCGCCTTGACCATCGCCGATCGCCTGCGCCAGGAGACCGTCCGGCCGGAGCTGATCGGCGCGAAGATCCGGTTCCACGAGGACGTCCCCGAAGGCTGCCGCGTCAAGGTCATGACCGACGGCATCCTGCTGCAGGAGTTCCGACGCGATCCGCTGCTGCGGCGCTACGCCGGCATCGTGCTGGACGAGGCCCATGAGCGTTCCTTGAACGTGGACATCCTGCTCGGGATCTTCAAAGGCCTATTGCCGCGCCGCCCGGAGTTCCGCCTCATCGTCACCTCGGCCACCCTGGACGCCGATCGTTTCGCGGCCTATCTAGGCGCGACCCCGGAGCGTAAAGCGCCCGTCATCGAGGTGGAAGGGCGCCAATATCCGGTCCATCTCGAGTACTGGGACATCTCCGGCAAGGAAGCGGCGGAAGACGGGGATGAGGGCGGGGAAGGCGTTCCGGCGCGGGCCTTTCCGCCGGTGGAGGCCGCCGCCATCGCCATCCGCGAGTTGCAAGGGCGCAAGCGCGACAATCTGCTCGTGTTCCTGCCCACCGAAAGGGAAATCAACGAGCTGCAACGCGATTTGGAAAAGGATCTGGGAAGGGATTTCCTCATCCTCCCGCTCTACAGCCGCCTGGCCCCGGGCGACCAGAAGCGGGTCTTCGCGGAAAGCGATAGGCCCAAGATCATCCTGGCCACCAACATCGCCGAGACTTCGTTGACCATTCCCGGGATCGGGTACGTGGTGGATACCGGGCTGGCGCGCGTCGCCCGCTATCACGCGCAGACCAAGATCCAGGGGCTGCCCATCGAACGCGTTTCGCAGGCCAGCGCCCGCCAGCGCGCGGGCCGCGCGGGGCGCGTAAAGCCGGGCACCTGCGTGCGCCTGTATTCCGAGGCCGACTTCAACGAGCGCCCGCCCTTCACCGAACCCGAGGTGCTGCGCAGCAACCTGGCCAACGTCGCCCTGCAACTGTTGGCGTTGGGTCTCGACGTGGGATCCTTCCCGTTCCCGGACCCTCCCGCGCCGGCGATCCTGAAAGGCGCCTTCCGGCAATTGCATGAGCTCGGCGCCGTGGACGGCCCCGGCTTGGATGCGCGCCTCACGCCCGAAGGCCGGCGCATGAGCAAGTTGCCGGTGGACGTGGCGCTGGGAAAAATCCTCCTCAAGGCGTCCGATTACGGCGCGCTCGAACCGGCGCTCGTCATCGCCGCGGGCATCACGGTTCAGGATCCGCGCTTTCTCCCGCGCGAAGAACCGGAACGCGGGAAAGCGGCCGCCCTGCATAAGCGCTTCGAGGATCCCCGTTCCGACTTCCTCGGCGTGCTGGGCCTATGGATCTGGATCCACCGCAATTGGGGAGAGCGTTGGACCCAGCGCAAGCTCCGTATGCTATGCGCCGAGAACTTCCTTTCCTACAACCGCGTGCGGGAATGGATGGATCTCGCGGATCAATTCTCCCGCCTGCTGAAGGTCGAAGCCGATCCCGCCAAGCTCAAGCTGGAGGAAACGGCGGCCGACTCCCTGCATAAGGCCATCCTGGCGGGATTCCTCGCCTTCCTGGGCCGGCGCAAGCCGGAGGATACGGCCTACCGCCTGGCCGGGGATAAGGAAGCCTACTTGCATCCGGGGTCGGCCTTGGCCAAGCGCCGGCCGGAATGGATCGTGGCCGGCGAAGTGCGCCAGACCTCGCGGACCTTCATCTATCGCGCCGCGGAGATCAAGCCGGCATGGGTGGAGGAGGTCGCGCCGGAGATGTGCAAGAAGAGCTACGGCAACGTGGCCTGGAATCCGGACCGCGGCTTCGTGGAAGCCGTCGAGCGCGTTTCCTTCAAGGGCTTCGCCATCCGCCAGGATCGGCGCGTGAATTACGAATCGGTGGCGCCGGAGGAATGCGCCGAAACGTTCTGGCGGGAAGGCGTGATCCGGACCGGTACGGGAGCGCCCTTCCCGTTCCGGGAGGCCAACCAGAAGGTCCTGGCTTCCCTGGCCGCTCTGGAAACCAAGGCGCGCGTCCGCGGCCTGGTCCCCGACGAGGACGCGTTGGCCCATTGGTATCGCGCGCGCGCGCCCGGAGTGGCTTCGCGCATCGGCTTGGAGGGCTTCCTGAAAGCGGCTTCCCGGGGGAAGGCGGCCGAGGGCGGGGCGTCCGAAGCCGGCCTGGAATTCGGCCATCGGGATTGGGCCGGAGGCTTGGAAAGCGGGGATTGGGAGGCGTGGACGGGATCCGCGGCCGTCGGCCGGGATCAAGGCCTGCATCGCCTGTTCCCCGACCGCCTTTCCCATGCCGGGCGGACGTATCGCCTGGGTTACCGGTTCGATTACGGGGATCCGCTCGACGGGATCGCCTTGGAAACCGATTCCGCGGGGTTGGCCTCCCTGACCATTCCCGCCCTGTTAAGGGGGATCGGAGGCTGGCGCAAATGGATCTGGGACTATGCCTTGGAACGCCTGGGCGCCAAATCCGCGGAGTCCGCCCGCCCCCGCGCGGCCGAAACCGCTGCCGCATGGGATCTGCTCGCGGCGGAGTGGGAGCGATTGCCGGCCGACGCCGCGCCTTCGGCCTTCCTGGCGCGGGCCATGGCCGAGGCCGGGATCGGCGCGCCCTCCTTCCCGGTCGCCTGGCCCTCTTACCTTCAGATCCACGTGTTCGTGGCCAGCCCTACGGGACGGCGCTTCCTATTGCATATCGATCCTTCCTGGGGCGAGGCCGATCTTTTCCTGGCGGCCCGTAAGCTCCTGTTCGGCGCCGCGGAGCGGCCGTGGGCGGAATGGCTTCCCGGCCATTCGGCGGATTGGGGAGAGGTAGCGCCTCCGTTACCCTGGCGCGGATTCGCCTTCGGCCCGGATCCCCTAGGCGCGGCATCTACGCGCGGCGCGGGCCGCGCGGCGGGAACGGCCGGGAACCCGATCGGGAAGAGGTCATCGGGTTCCGGCGCCGGATCCGCGGGCAAAGCGCCGCCTGCTTGCGGATGGTTCGCCTCCGCGGAGGAAGCCGCATTCCATCATGGGCTGGCCGGGGAAGCGGCGAAGGACCCGGGGGACGCAGGCCATCCCGAGATCCCGGCCCTGGGCGCCTTTTTCGCGAAGCGGCTGCAAGCCTTGCTGGATGCCTGGTCCATGCCCATGGAGGCCCGGACGGCCCTCGCCCCCGCGTTGGGACTCCTATCCGGCCGGATCCTGCCCCGCTATTGGGAGGGCGCCTTCGGAGCCGAGGCCTTGTCCCGGGCGGAAAAGGAATTGCCGCCGCCTCGTCCTCCCGTCCTCGCCAAACCGGGCTCGCAGGTGAAATCGCTATCGGCATTGGGACAAGCCGTGCACAAGGGAGGAGGCACGAATGGCTGGGCGGGGGCCGCCCTCGTCCTGGGCGCGGGCTTCGTCTCGCGGGAAGGTTTCCTGGCCTGGTTCCGCGCCTTCGCGCAACCCGCGCCGGATGCCAGAGCGGCCCTGGGCGATCTCCTGGCGCGATGCTCCGCCCTGCCGGATTGGGAGAATCTGCTCGTCTCCCCGTTCGCGGCCGCCCGCTTCGCCGATGCTTGGACCTCCGCCTTGCCCGGGGCGCCTTCTCTGCCCGCCGGGGGATCAGGCTCCGCCGCCGGCACGCGGGCCGGCGCTTCCGCGAAGACCGCGGACACCGTCGCAGTGCCCGCGGATGCGAAGGCCCGCGCCGTGGTGGAAGCCGCGCGGGATCGCGCCGAGGCCGTCCGCAAAGGCGCCAAGGCCCTGCGCGATCGCATCTGCGCCCGCCTGGCGGCCTCGGGGCAAACCGTGGGAGGATTGCCCAAGGAGCCGCGCGCGGCGTTGGACGCGCTGGATCAGAACCTTCCTTGGCCGCGCAAGCTCGAAGCGGAATTGGAATTGGAAGCGGTGCTGCTGCGGCAGTCCGCCAGGTCGTCCCCTTCGAAGACGGCTTCCGTGGGAGGCGCGGGGGAAGGAAACGCGGAATCCGCGCCGGCGGGACCGGCGCGCCAGGATCAGAACCTGAAGAACCTATCCGGGCGATTCAGGAAATTGTAACGGCACGGGCGCAACGGCATGTCCCCGCAACGCGCGGGTGCCGATCCCGCTCTACGCGGACGGATCCCGCCAGCCACGGGCTCCTTTTGAAAAAACGTTTCCCGCCCCGTCAAGAGGAGTGTTTTTTCGGATCAGCGTTCCTCACCCGCGAGGCCTGACATGATCCCCATTCCCGCCCGTCTCATTTTGGCCGTTTCCGCCGTAGTCTGGATTTCCTCCTGCAATCTTACCGATCGGCCCGGTTTGGCCAACGAGCCTTCCGAGCAACCTACGGACACCACGACCCTTCCCTCCGGGGGGCCGCGCCCCAACCATGCGCCTACCATGGGTCTGGGCGTCCACGACCTGAGCATGATGGAGGGGGAATCGAAGGTGGTCGTGCTCAGGGCCCGGGACGAAGACGGCGATCCCATGGCTTTCACCATCCCCGCTCTCGACAGCCTGCGCGCCTTGTTCCCCGACGGCAAGCAGGCCATCTCGGTCGCCAGCGGCGGCGACTCGCTGAAGATCGTCTTCACCCCCGGCTCCCGGAAAGGCAATTACCGGTTCCGCATCATGGTCGCCGATACGGCCGGCGGCGTCGAAGAGCAGATCCTCACCATTTCCGTGGGCCACGTGAACCGGCCTCCCGCGGTCTCCTTCGCCGCTCCCGCCTCGGGCACGGCCTTCCGGGCGCGCGAAGGCGCCACCCTGCGGTTCACGGTGACGGCCAGCGATCCCGACGGTGACGCGGTGAACCTGCTTGGCCTGGACAATCCTCCCTGGCCGCGCTGCGGGAAAGGGGAATACGATCCCCGTAGCGGCCAGGTTACCTTCTCCCCATCCTTCCAATGCGTGAGCGCGGGCGAAACCACCTTCGCCGACCTCGTGTTCCGCGCCCGCGACGGAGGCAAACCCCCGGAAACGGGTCAAATCTCCGCGCGGATCACGGTGGCCGACTCCAACAGCGCGCCCCGCTGGACGGCCCCCACCGCTACCTTGGCCGGAAAGGAAGGCACCGCAATCTCGCTGGAACTCAAGCCCCTGTTCGCCGGGGACGGCGAGAACGATGTCGTATCCTTTTCCGCGGCTTGCGGGTCCGTCGATCCGGCATCCTTGCGCTGGACCTTCGTACCCGGCTTCCGCGATGCGGGCCATCGCGAATGCCCCGTGACCGCCACCGATTCGCATCACCCGCCCGCCAACGCCGTCCTGGACGTGGTCCTCGAAATCGCCGACTCCGTGCGCAAGGTGGACGTGGCCATCCTGTCTCCGGTATCCGGCGCCGTCGTGAAGGACACCGTGGCCAAGGTGGAATGGATGATAGGCGATCGGAAGCAATCGGACCAGACCACCGAACGCCTCGCCAATGAAGGCCCGAACGTCATCCGCCGGTCCTTCCGGGATTCGCTCGGGAACTATGGGGCCGATTCGGTGATCGTCATCCGCGATACCGAGGGCCCGCTGCCGCCCGTGATCACCATCCCCGCATTGCTCAATGTCCTTTTCCCCCGCTGGACCTGGCACGGGGGAGGGGGAGGGGACGGGCATTTCCGGGTGCGCCTGGATAACCCCGATCCCGGCGCGCCGATGCGCGACTGGGGGGATACCGCCTACGTGCCTTCCCGCCCGTTGGCGGAAGGGATCCATACCCTTTACGTACAGGAGCGCGACGCGGCCGGCAATTGGTCCCCGCCGGCGAGCGCCGCCGTCACCTTGGACTTCACCGCGCCCGTGGTCAAGATACTCAGTCCGGCCGCGGGTTCGTGGACCAATGCCGGCCTGGTCACCGTGCAATGGACGGTGGACGGCGTAGCGCAGGCCCTGCAAACCAGCGAAACCCTCCCCGCAGATGGGCCCGTCAGGATCACCCGTTTCGCAATGGACTCGGCCGGCAATCGCGGGGCCGATTCCATTTTGATCTTAAGGCGCAGCGCGGCCGGGGCGGCCCCCATCCTTTCCGGCACGCCTTCGCCCACCCGGGCCCCCGCATGGACCTGGAAATCCGGCGGGCCGGGCGGCACGGGATCCTTCCGGCTGGGATGGAGCGACGGCGTCTGGTTCGCGACGGTAACCGATACCAAGTACGCGGCCGCAGCCGATATCGCCGAAGGCCCGCAGACCCTTTACGTCTCCGAATCCGATTCCGCGGGAAATTGGAGCGCAGCGGCGAATCTCACCTTGGTGGTGGATCGCACGGCTCCCAAGCTGGCCATCGGCGGCCCCGGGCCGGAGGCGGCCATCACCTCGGCCGATCCCGCCCTCACCGGCACCTTGGAAGAGGCCAATGGCCCCGTCACCGTGAGCTGGTCCGGACCCGGCCTGGCCGCGGGCCAAGTCCAGATTTCGGGCCCGTCCTGGACGCTACCCCCGCTAACGTATCCCGCCGGTGACGTCACCGTCACGTTAACCCCGGTGGACGCGGCCGGCAATACGGGCGCGCCCGCGTCCATCGCCATCCACAAACGGCCCGGCGTCGTGTTCGTGCGCAAAGGGCAGGCGGGCAAGGGCACCTCCTGGGAGGACGCCTACGGCGAGGTATGGCAGGCGGCCGGAGCCGCGGGCATCAAGGAGATCTGGGTGGGCGACGGCCAGTACGCGACCTCGCAGGACGGCGCGGGACCCTTCGATGTTCCCTCCGGCGTGGCCGTATACGGCGGATTCCCGGCCGCCGGCACCGGGCTTTCCGCGGCGGACCGCTCCGTGTCCGACCCCAAGTCCATCCTCCTCTCCACGGGAACCGGATTCGCGGTGCGGATGTCCGGGAACGGCTCCATCCTGGACGGGTTCCGCATCGAGGCCGCGGACGGGGGCCTGCGAGGCGATAGCGGCAATACCGGGCGAAATCTGCTCCTCTCCGCCCCGGGAGGCGCGTATCCGATCCAAATCGTGGCCGGAGATCACGGAAAGACCTTTCGCCTTGAACAGGTACGCGTGGACGGATCCAAGCATGCCTTAATGGCGGCTCTGACCGTGGGTTCGAAGGCCAAAGTGGATCTGGTCGGCTGCGCCTTCACGGGGACGGCCGCCGGAGATGCCGGGGGCGGGGGCGGCATCTGGCTGGATACCCAAGCGAAATTGACCGCCAGCGCGCTTACCCTCTCCGGTAACACCGTTCCCGACACCGCCGGCCCCGTGCCGCGGCAATTGCGCGTGGAGGACAGGGCCTCCGCCGTCGTGGACGGAACGGTGGAGGGCGACGCGGGCGGGATTTACGTCGCGCCCGGAGGCGCCGCCAAGCTGAACGGCGCCGACGTAGCGGAGCAATCCGGTCCCGGCCAGGGCGGCGGAGGGAAGGACGGAAAAGGCGGCGGGATGAACGATTCGGGGGTTACGGTCGTCGTTCCCTGACCCCTCCCGATCGTTCGGCCCGAGGTGAGGGGACGCTAGCGCAGTCCTGCGGCGAAGGCCAACCAGGCCAATACCGCGGCCAACAGGGTCATCAGCACATTGGCATGCGGCCCTTGATTGAGTCCCCGGCCCGCGGCGTATTCGCCCCAATACGATTCGAAAACGTTGGCGATCAAGGCGATGGCCGCGAGGATGCCCGCCTCCCCCCATGATCCCCAGCCCAACGGCACGACGCCGGCGGCCATCAAGACCGCCGCCCCCATGCCGGCCAGGGTGCCCGCCAGGGAAACCCCGCCTTCGCTCCCCGGAGGCACGACCCGGAAGCGGCGTAGGGAGATGGTGGTCCCGCCCACGGCCTTCCCGATTTCCGAAGAGACCGTGTCGAAGGCCTTGGCCGCCAGGGGCGCCACGGCCACCAGTAACGCCGGAGTTACGTCGCCGTCCGCGCGCGCCAAATGGACGAGCGGGGTCATCCAGGCGGCCATGCCCATGGCTCCGAATACCTCGGCCGCCCCCCGCTTCCCGCCCCGGGCTTCGGCGATGCCCAGCGCCCGCTTGCGCGCGAAGCCGAAACGGGTGGCCAGGTTGCCGAGGGCGAAGAAGCCGGCCAGGAACGCGAAGAGCCAGGCTTCGGCCCGCATGAGAAGAAAGGCCATCAAGGCCCCCGCCAAGGCTCCGCCCGGGGTCAATAGCCTCGCCGCCCAGGCCGACAAACCGAAGGCCGCCGGAATGGCGGCGATCCAGGCGTTCCCGGTCGTCCCGGGCCAGAAAGCGGAGCCGGCCCATGCGCCCTTCGCCCACCCCTCCCCGCCAAGCCATAAGGGATTGGGAACCAGCGGGAGCAATACGCAAACGGTGAAAGGGACGATCACGTTGTCGGCGACCCCGAACCACATGGTCTCCGCCGCCGCCGCCGCCAGGAACACGATCCCGATTCCGGCCCAGGCGCCGGCGCCCTGCGGGTGGATCGCCCAATGCGCCAGAGCCATGGCCGGTAACGCGGCCAAGGCGCACCCCAGTAACACGCCGGCTACGGGTTTGCGACGGTTCCACGGCAGGCAGGGGCCTCCGGGGAAGGCCCGGCAGCACAGGCCGATGGCCGAGTCCACGCAGGCGAGGGCGAACCAGGCCGCGCCCAAGGGGAGGTACCATGCGGGTTTCCCTCCGGGAGGATAGCCGGCCGCCGCCACGCAGGCGCAGAGGGCGGCCGGGTACAGGATGATTTCCAGGGCGCCCATCCCGTCGGCTTCGGCCCGATACAGTCCGGGCGCGGCCCGGGGCAGGACGAAAAGGTTCATCAGCAGGAGCGCGGCGGTAACTCCCAGCGCCTGCAGCGGAGACAGCCAGGGAAGGAGGAGCGCCGGCCAGAAGGCGGCCGCATGCGCCGCCTTGCGGCGCAATTCGGCGAGGGTGAGGGAAACGGGCCTGCCCATGATGCGAAAGTTAAGAGAATCGCCGGGAACACGCGGCCAAACCCAAAATCCGGGACTTTCTCCCTGCCTATTCCTTTCCCTTTCGACTTTAAACGCCTTTTTAAGCGCCTTTCGGCCAACTGTTTTGTTCCCGGCCGTAACTATATTTTCCATCGTATCCATGGGAAAGTATCCATAGGCATCCCACAACGGCTGCAAGAGAAACCTGAAGCATGCAAAACTCCATCGCCCAATGTCCTGTCACCACCGCTCTCACCATTATCGGGGGGAAGTGGAAGGTGATTATCCTCTGGCACCTGAAGGAAGGCGGCGTGAAGCGCTTCGGGGAGTTGCAGCGCATGGTGCGCGGCATCAGCCAGAAAATGCTCACCCAGGAACTCCGGGATCTCGAGGAGGCCGGATTGGTCGCTCGTAAGGTTTATCCCGTGGTCCCCCCCAAGGTGGAATACAGCCTCACCGAAATCGGCTGGTCCCTCAAGCCTCTGTTGGAGCAATTGTGCGAGTGGGGCCTGGAATACCGGAAGATCCGCGGCGAACCCGTCGAAGAAGGGATCGCGAAGCCGCGGGCGCTGGCGGCCGTCACGGACTGACTCCGGTTTCCCTGCCGTTGCGGCAGGGTACCCTTATGGTCGAAATATGAAGGTCGCGGTTCTGGGATTAGGCATCATCGGCGCCGTCTGGGCGCGCAATCTGCAACAAGACGGATTGCCGGTGCGGGTCTGGAACCGCACCAAGAAGGATATCCCCGGCTGGAGCGATACCCCGGAAGCCGCCGCCGCCGCATCCGATCTGATCATCATCGTGGTATCCGATCCGCAGGCGGTGCAGGACGTGCTGCGCCGCATCCTTCCCGTCCTGAAGGCGGGCCAGATCGTGATGCAGAGCAGCACCATTTCCCCGACCTGGACCCTGGATTTCGCCGCGCAGGTCGCGGCCACCGGCGCCGATTTCCTGGAGGCCCCGTTCACGGGCAGCAAGATCGCCGCGGAGCAGCGGAAGACCGTTTTCTACCTGGGCGGGGATGCGGCGGTCATCGCCCGGGCCCGGCCCGTGCTGGAACGCCAGGCGGTTAAGATCCAACACGTGGGCGAAATCGGGAAGGGCAGCGCCATCAAGCTCGCCATGAACATGAACATCGCCCTGGTGATGGAAGCCCTGAGCGAAAGCCGCCGCTTCGCCCTTTCGCAAGGCCTGAGCGACGACATCTTCTTCGAGGCCCTGGGCGGAAACGTTTCGCGCTCGGGGGTAAGCGATCTGAAGGAACCGAAATTGAGGAACCGGGATTTCGGCCCGCAATTCTCCCTGAAGCATATGGACAAGGATCTGCGCCTGGCAGAAGGGGACGGGAAGGGCTTACGGCTGCCTTTGTTCCAGACCCTGCGTGAGGTTTACCGGCAGGGGATGGAGCGGGGATTGGGGGATTCGGACTTCTCGGTGCTGGATAGTTTACTGTAGTATTCCCTCCTTGAGGTAGCTTCACACCAAACTGATTTTCAGTCTCTTCCCCAATACGACGGCTGCTTTCTCCAAAGTTTGGAGCGTAACCGAGGAATTCTCCGGATCCAGAAGCCGATCCAAAGCCGAACGGCTGGTCTGCATTCTCTTGGCCATGGATACCTTCGAAAGTCGCCTCTTTTTCATCGCCGATTCGAACTGATATGCCAAAACCCTCTTGGCGGCAACGGACTCGACTTCGGCCGAAAGGCCTTCCTCTTTCAGAAAGGCGTCTAAATCGCTCCCTCTGTGTTTATTGGCCATGGTATTTCCCTCTCCGTTCTCTAGCCAAGTCCAGCTCGGACTGCGGTGTGGCTTGGGATTTTTTCACGAACCATGAAGAAGAATCATTTCATGTCCATCAACCGTGAAAAAGATCCGGGCTATGCCATCCTTGTAAAACAGTACCGCGAGAATCGGTTCGGCCCTATCCAGTCTATCCATAATGTACCTTTTCCGGTACATAATTTCCATCATCGATCGCCACGGATTTGGGCTTTTCTTGTTTTTCTTTTGGGCGCCTTGCCGCACAATCAGGATCGAAGTCGAATTCCAATGCTCGCTTTTCCGATTTTGGCGTGCTGTCCTATAGCGTCCAGGGCGGATTTAAAGAGGGGCGACTCGTCGAGAGGATTCGCGATAGCGTATTTCTTGTCGAAAATTCAAACCTTCACCTTCTTCCAGTTCCCCCGCGTAAAAAGCCACATCGTGAAGAGGCCCACCGAGGTTTCCGAAAAGAACACCCCCCAGAACACCCCGGAATGGGCCCAGCCCATGCGTATCGCCAGGAACCAGGACAAGGGGATCTGGATCATCCAGAAGAACACGATGTTGATGAGGGTGGGCGTACGCGTATCCCCCGATCCGTTGAAGGCCTGGGTGGAAACCATCCACCAGCCGTAGACGAGGAAGGAGTAGGAGAGGATGCGCAGCCATCCCGATCCGATGGCGATGACGCGGGCATCGTCGGTGAAAAGGCCCATGAGTCCGACGTTGCCGAAGAAGTACACGACGGAAACGGCGCCCAGGAACCACGTATTATAGATGCCGATGCGCCAGACGGCGGATTCGGCCCGATCCGGCTGCTTGGCCCCCAGGTTCTGGCCCACCAAAGTGGCAACCGCGTTGGACATGCCCCAGGCGGGCGTCAGGGTGAACAGCATGATGCGCAGGGCGATGGTGGCCCCGGCTACGGCCTGGCTGCCCACGCTCGCGAGGATGCGCATGAGGAAGATCCACGAGGTCATGCCCACCAACATCTGCCCGATCCCGCCCAGCGAGGTCTTGAACACGCTCCAGGCCACGCCGGCGTTCCAGCGGACATGTTCCCATTTAAGGACGACCTTCTGGCCTCCCCGGAACAGGTAGTAGAATTGCAGGAGCACCCCGATGCTCCGTCCCGTGGTGGTGGCGATGGCCGCCCCTTCCACGCCGAATCCGGGGATGGGCCCCCAACCGAAGATGAAGAGCGGGTCCAGCAGCATATTGGCCGCGTTCGCGGTCCAAAGCACCCGCATGGCGATGGCGGGGTTCCCCGCCCCGCGGAACACGGCGTTGATGACGAACAGGAGGATGATGACGACGTTGCCGCCCAGCATGATCCGCGTGTACCGGAAGCCTTCGCGGAGGGCCCAGGCATCGGCCCCCATGAGTGAAAGCAGCTCCTCGGCGAAGAAGATGCCGGCGGCGGCGAAGGGGATCGAGACGAGGATTCCGAGGAGGATGGATTGGACCGCGACCGTCCCGGCCTCGTCCCCGCGCTTCTCGCCGATGCGCCGCGAAACGAGGGCGGTGACCGCGGTGGCGAGCCCCATGCCCACCGAATAGAGGAGGAAGAGGAACGTTTCGGTGAGACCGACGGTGGCCACGGCGGAAGCGCCGATCCTCCCCACGAAAAAAATGTCCACCACGGAGAAGGTGGACTCCATGACGAGTTCGAGGACCATGGGGATGGCCAGGAGCAGGATGGCGCGCTTCAACGCGATGCGGGTATAGTCCGCATCCGTGCCTTGAATGGCGTTTCTCAGCTCCCGCCAAAATCCATTACGGGAGGCGGCGATTTCCTGGTTCATAGTTTGTGGTATCCCCCCGCAATCTATGTAATTCGGCCATGCCTATCCTCCGAGACGGAGGAAGACGGCTTCGCCTTCGACGGCTTGGCCTCCGGGAGCGGGCCGTCCGGTCGGTAGGTCGCAACGAGCACGCCTCCTGATCCGATTTTCCCTTCCACCAGCTTGAGCTTCCGGGGCGGGACGCCCGCTTCGAAAAGACGCTTGCCGTATCCCAGCACAACGGGCACGGTCCAGAATCGGTACTCATCGATTAGGTCCGCCGCGATCAGGGTCTGAAGCATTACGCTGCTGCCCCAGATGTGCAAGGGCGGCCCTTTCGACGCCTTCAACTTGCGGATGCCGTCTACGATCTTCCCGCCGATGCGGATCGATTCCCTCCAGCCGAGCCGGTCGCGCTTGCGGGTGGCGACGTATTTGACGGCCTTGCCGAACGCCTTGCCGATGAAGTTTTCCGCATGCTGCGGCCAATAGCCGGCGAAGATATCGTAGGTGCGGCGTCCCAAGAGCAGATCGAACTTGCCGGCCATGAGCTTTTCCAAGGCTTCCTGGACGGCGTCGTCCCCGGTGAGCATGGCCCAGCCGCCGTGGGAAAAGCCGCTCTGGCGATCTTCATCTGGGCCGCCCGGGGCCTGCATGACGCCGTCGAGCGAGAGTTGGGTGATGGCGATGAGCTTTCGCACGTTTCACTTCGCTTTCTCGGTGAGCCGCGCCAGCAACGCTTCCAGCTGGGATAGGCCCGCGGAGTAGCCTTCCTTGAAGCCCCGATTGACCTGGGCCTCGAGATGGGCCAGCGAATCGCAGAGAATGTCGTTGGTGACCACGGTAATGCCATCGGTCTCGACGAAGGAGTTCGCCCAGTTCGAACCCGTCGTCCCCGGGGCCACGATCCCGTTCTCATCGCAGAAGAGGCTGCGGAAGGCAAAGCTCTTCTTCGGGTTGATCTTCGAGTAGGTCATCGAACCCCAGAACTTCTGGCCTTCGGGGAGGACCATGGCATAGAGCCATTTCCCGCCCTCGGAGAAGTCCATGGATTTGGTTTCCGCGCGGCAGGGCGCCGGCCCCCACCATTGATCGAGGAGATCCGATTCGGTCCAGGCCGACCAGACCAGGTCGCGCGGCGCGTCGAAGGCCCGCTCCACCTTGACCGCCAGCTTCTCCTTGTCGATCGTGAATTTGATTTCCTTGTTCATTTCTTCCTCTCCTTCAATCGGGTTAGTACGTCGTCCAATTGGCTGAAGCGTTTGGCCATCAAGGCCTTGAACTCTTCCAGCCACCTCTCTATTTCCTTCATCTTGCCGGCCCTCAAGTGGTATTCGATTTCCCGCCCCTGCGGATGCTCTTCGAGCAGCTCGCATTCCACTAGGATCCGGATGTGCTTGGAAACCGCCTGCCGGCTGGTTTCGAAATGCGCGGCCATGGCGCTCGGCGTCATCGCCTGGACCGCCAGGAGCATAACGATGGCCCTTCGGGTCGGGTCGGCGATGGCTTGGAAAATGTCCCGTCTCATTCCAGGTCCCCATGGTCAATGTGCAACCGATTGGTAGCAAATATACATGCAACCGATCGATTGCGCAATGGGTTTTATCTACGGGGGGTCCCTGCGTACGCAGTCTTTTTTTTTACCGATGCATCTATTTGCGTTGCGGTCCCACCCTCCAATAGCTGCACCCGTTCAGGGATCGAGGGTTGACGAAGGGCATACCGATAGGACGGTTCCCGGCCTTGCCGTTCGTTTTAAGCCATCCCGCATGCAGAATGCGGTTGGCATGTGCTGGGGGCGGATTTTCGTCGTATATTCACAAAAATCGGCACGGTAAAAATCGGCCGCGGAGCTATTTTCTTTAAAGTTTCCGCAGTTTCTTCCAAACCAGGCGGAATCCAGGGAGTCCTTTCCACTATGCAAATCCAAACCTGGAAATTCGCATTCGCAGTTTCCGTTTTCGCGTTCCTGGCCTTTCAGGGCCAGGCCCTGTCCCAAACCTGCACGGAGCCCGCCGCCTCCGATTTCTCCACCGAAACCCTGGTCGCGACCGGGGGTACCTTGGAGGAGCAGCAGTCCGGCGCCACCGGCCCGGTGCAAATCGCCGTGGCCGCTCCCAACCGGGTCTTCGTCGGGTTGATGCGCACAGGGGAAGTCCGCGTATACACCGGAACCGCCAATACGACCGTATTGGCCGGGAAGGTCCCCACTTACTTCAACACCGAAGACGGACTGCTGGGTATGGCGCTGGATCCGAATTTCGCGACGACCAACTGGCTGTACATCTTCGCCAGCGATCCTGCCACCTCCGGGGCCAATCGCAGTTGCGTCTTGTACCGCTACACGGTCACCTCGGCCAATCAGATTACCAACCAGAAAATCATCTTGCGGGTGACCCGCGATTCGGACACGCATCATGCCGCCGGCGGCCTCGCGTTCGCCGCCAACGGGACTTTGGTGATCAGCACCGGCGACAATAGCGATCCCCATGACGCCACCAACGGCGGTTATGGCTCCCTGAACACGAGCCGGCCGGCGGCCGATGCCCAGAAGTCGGCGGCCAACTCCAATGACTTGCGCGGGAAAATCCTGCGGATCCATCCGCTCCCGTTCGCGGACGCCCAAACCCCGACGCCCGGGGTCGGGGGCACCTACGATATCCCCGCAGGTAACATGTTCCCCGTGGGCACGGCCAACACCCGCCCTGAAGTCTTTACCATGGGCCATCGCAATCCGTTCCATCCCCGCATCGACAGCCGCTCCGGTTGGATTTTCTGGGGCGAAGTCGGGCCGGATGCCGGTAGCGCCGGCAGTAAGGGTCCGGAAGGGTACGAGGAGTGGAATCTGACCGCCAAGCCGGGATTTTTCGGTTGGCCCTATTGCGTCGCCAACAATCTCACCTATCAGGGCCAAAGCTGCACCGCCCCGGTCAATAATTCGCCCAACAACACCGGCATCAAGGAGTTGCCCCCCGCGACCCTGCCGCAGATCTATTATTCGAACAGCCACCCGGATGCCCGTTACAGCGGCACGGGAGAAACCGCCGTCGGCGGCCCCATGTACCGGTTTGATCCGAACCTGAACTCTCCCGGAAAATTCCCCGCTTATTACGAGGGGAAAATCTTCTTCTTCGACTGGTCCAAGCGGGGCTTCCGGGTGCTATCGCCCACCGTCAACGCTACGCTTCCCACCACGGCCGATGTGATCAAGAGCTTCGCTCCCGCCGGTTTGCCAACGGCCAGCTATATCGACATGCAATTCGGCCCGGACGGCGCCATGTACCTGCTCCGCTTCAGCGATAACGGTTACACCATCGGAGGCGGCGGGGGCTTGTACCGGGTTACGTACAAGGGGACTGCCGATAATTCCTGCTATAAGGAATTCGTGGCCGCCATCAAGGGACCTGACGCAGGCACAAGTTCGGTCGCCAATGGGGAAATGCGGAAAACCCTGGCTCCCACCTTGGTCGGCGGCGTCCTGACCCTTCCCGCCGGATATTCGACCGTGCGTCTCTTCGACGTGTCGGGCCGGGAAGTCTGGAAATTCCAGCGCGATCGGGTCGTTGATCCGGTCCAATTGCGGTTGCCCGAGAATTTGTCCAAGGGTGTTTTGCGGGCCAGCTTCCTTCGGTAGCAGCCGGCCTTTTCCAATGGGCAAGGCCCCCGGGGGCCCCCGCCCTCGGGCTCCCCGGGACCCTAAGCCCCCTCTAGAGGCGCACCTCTACATTAAGCGCCCTTCCAATTTCCGGTTTGGGGACAAAAGCGCCTTTTTGGTCGACCCTGATTAATGGTGGCGTAGGGCCCCTGCGATGAGCCTAGTCCCTTGCAGGTCGGGGCAGGGTGAATGAGATTTATCCGATGCTCCGCGCATACATACTGCTGCTCGCAGCCCTGGCAGCCCCCGGCCACGGCCAGCGTCTCGACATTGCATACGGCTTCCCTCTGTACTCCCCCCTGCCCGAGCCGGATGATCCCTCTGTCAAGTGGAAGAAGTCGAAAGTTTACCTTTCGGCGGGCTGTCTGTTAGAGCCGACCGCCTTTATTGCGACCGGCCCGAGGTTCGGATGGTCCTATTGGGATTTTCGCGTTCGCGAAATCGACGCTGACCTGGAAATCCGCAAATGGGAGTTCGGATGGTCGGTCATGCCTCAGAAGCGGTTGTCCGGGAACGCGCGTTTGTTCCTGGATGCCTCCATCGGTTTCGAGTACTTGGATTATTCGGCCCATTACCCGATCGCCAATCCCGGAGACGTACCTTCCAATGGTTTGTTGTTTTCCAAATCGGAATGGGGTTTCGGACGCTCCCTAGGAATGGGTTTGGAGTACCGCTGGCTTCAGCTCTCCTTGCATCACGACGCTTTCCTCGCGGAATCCCTCCCCGGAGAATTCGCCGGCTTGCGCGCGTCGATAGGGCTTGTCTGGCGGAAGCGGCCATGACCGGAAGGCGCGCCGTCCTTGTTGTTCTGCTCGCGGCCGTTGCCGCCAGGCCCCAGGGGGGAACCTCCATCATCACCTTGGTCATGCCGCCCGTCGGAGAAGGCATGCACGGCCACGGAGGCGGTTACGCGGTGGCGACCGGGGCGGAGTCCATGTTTTTCAATCCGGCCTTGCTCGCCTCCCTCCCCGATCGGAATCTCGGGCGCGTGGATATGGCCACCCACCAAGGTCGACTGCTGCCGGTGCTGGGCCTTCCCGGTCTTTACCGTACCTTCCAAGCCGTTTCCGCGGCCTGGCCCGATTGCCTGCCGGGATTCGACGCGGCGGTCGGGTATTACCGGAACTACGTGAGTTTCGGGACAAGCCAAATCGGGCCTCCCGAATCGTCCCTAACCCTCAGGTCTTATGAGAGCGTGCAGGCCTTGGGGTTGAGCTTGCGATGGAACCGGCTCCTGTCCGTGGGGGCGAACGTGAAATTCATTCAATCGGATATGGGTTTGAGCCGCCTGGATCCGCCCCTTGCGATTTCCGGGGACCTCGGTTTCCTGGTCTCACGCTCCTTCAAAGCATCGCCCGGGCTGACCGTGCGGCCCTCGGCGGGCCTTACCTTACTTTCGCATGATTTTGAGGTCGAATACCGGCTAAGGCAACCCGATAGCCAGTTTACCCGGCAAAAGGATCCGGCTGCGCGCGAGGTCCTCATGGGCTTGGGGCTTACCGGCGACCTGTGGCAAATACTGGCATGCGAAAGCGCCCTGGACTGGGAATGGGATCCGATAAACCATGGCGTGGTGCGCAGGGGCGGGGTAAACCTGAACCTGGCTTCTTTCCTGGGATTCTTCCTGGGCCGGCTTTACGACGTCGAGGGGCAAAGATGGGAATCCCATGCCAGCTTCAGCCTTGGATTCGATCTCAAGAAAGGATGGATCGCCTATCGCCGGCTGATAGGCGGGGATTTCGCATCTTCCCCGGAAACCTTGCTGGAGGGATATCCCTTGAAGTTTCGCGGAGGCTGGGCACCCAACTTCCGCGTCCAATACGTCCACGCCATCATCAAGGATTTTATCTCCGGGGCTTCAGCCATACGCGGCAACCAAGAGGAATTCAGCCTGGCCTTCACCCTGTAAATCCTGCGTTCACGCCGCCCGTGAAACGTCGCATTCCCCTTTATTCCAGCGCCACCACCCGCAACTGGATCCTCCGCTCCCCCCGGAACGTATTCCACTCCGGGTAGAACGCGATCTTCGCCAGGCGCGGCCGTTCCAGCACGTATTCCCGCAAGTATCCCAGGTTGAACGCGATGGCATCGAAGCCGCCGTTGCCCGCCGCTACCGTGAACTTGAGATGCTTGTCGCCCACCACCTTGGGGCTGGAGCGCAACTCCACGTCCTCGGCATAGAACATGGGGCTTTCGTTCAGGGGGCCGAAAGGCTCGAAGCGCTGCAGCCAGAGCATATTCTCTTCGTTCAGGCTTTCCAGGGCGATTTCCACCGCGGGCTGCAGGCGCGGCACGAAATCGTTGCCTGCCAGGTGTTCGGCGGCCGCGGCGTTCATAAGCGCGCGGAAGGCCTCGATATTCCCCTCGGGGATGGTGAGCCCGCAAGCATGGTAATGGCCGCCCCATTTCTCGAGCAGATGGGCCGCGCCCGCCAGGGCCTTGTGCAGGTTGAAGCCGGTAAGGGTGCGTCCGCTGCCCTTGGCGGTGCCTTTGCCCGCATCGATGGCGAGCACGAAGCAAGGCCGCCGGTAGCGTTCCACCAGGCGCGCCGCCACGATGCCGATCACGCCCTCGTGCCATTCCGGCGAGGCCACCACCAGGCATCCCGCCTCGAGCAGGGCCGGATCGCCGTCCACCATGCGCACGGCATGCTCGGTGATGACTTGATCGAGCTTGCGGCGCTTCTGGTTCTCCGCCACCATCAGATCCAGATACCCTTCGGCCTCGGCGGGGGAACTGGAAAGCAGCAGGCGCGCGCTGATCTCGGGGCTGCCCATGCGGCCCATGGCGTTGAGCATGGGCGTGACCTTGAAGAGGATTTCGCCGGAAGAGATGCGGCCGGGTTCCAGGCCCGCCCGGTCCAACAGGCCGCGCAGGCCCGGGTTCTCGGTGGCCGCCAGGCGTCGCAGGCCCGACTTCACGAGTCGCCGGTTCTCGCCGGTCAGGGGGACGTTGTCGGCCAGGCTGCCCAGGGCCAGCAGGTCGAGGAAGCGCTCGGCGGTTTCGCCTTGGAGGGAAACGGCCAGGGCGTTCAGCAGCTTGTAGGCTACTCCGACCCCGGATAGGCCCTTGTTGGGATAAGGGCAACCCGGCTGATTGGGGTTGAGGATGGCGTCGGCGGGGGGCAGTTCGCCCGAAGCCTGATGATGATCGGTAAGGATGACTCCCATCCCCAGTTCCTTTGCCTTGGCAACCTCGGCGTTGGCCGAGATGCCCGTGTCCACGGACACGACCCAACGGGCGCCTCGGGCGCGCAGCTTTTCCACGCTGGCGAAGGAGATGCCGTAGCCTTCCTGGAAACGGTTGGGCAGGAACCAGTCGGCGTTGAAGCCGAGCCACTTGAGGCCCTGGAAGAGCAGCGCGGTGGCGGTCACCCCGTCCACGTCGTAATCGCCATGCACGCAGACGAGTTCGCCGGCGGCGTGCGCGGCGCGCAGAAGTTCCACCGCGCGCGGGAGGCCCAGCATGCACGGGTCCTCGGCTTGGCCTTGGGCGCCCAAGGCGGCCAGGAAGAATTCGCGCGCCTGCTCCTTTTCCTCGATGCCGCGTTGCAAAAGGAGATCGGCAACGAAGGCGGGGCCGTTGATCTCCCGCGACAACCTCTCGCGCAGGGGATGCGCCGCCGCCGGGGGCTTGAGGATCACGGCGGGAACGACGGGCCGTTTCAGCACGCGCTCACCTTGAGCGCGCCGCTCCCCTTGAGAGCGCCGGCCCCATGCTTCTGGAGGTACTCCAGGTACAGCCCGTAGGCGGCGTTCTTGGGTTTGGCGTAATCGCGTACGGCCGCGAGCAATTCTTCCAGCCAGGCTGCCAGCGTCCGCAGATCGCCGGCGGCTTCCAGGGGGGCCAGGACATCCGCAAGGGAAGCGTCGAACCCTTGGGCCGACAAGGCGGAACGGGTCCAGGCGGCGGTCCCGGCCGTGCCGGCCGCCGGCCCGTCGGGCTGGGAGCCTGCCGCGATGCGCAGCCGCAAGCCCAGCCTGACGACGCGCAAGAGGAAGGAGAGCAGCCGCGCGGCGGAGGCCAGGTCTTCGAAGGACGGGGAGCCTTCCAGGTAATCGGCGAAGGGCAGACCGTTTTCGGAGGCCGAGGCGGGGTCGAGGGCGACGGCGAAGAAGCGGCCGGCTTCGGCGGCCAGGGCATCGCCGCCGTTCCGGTGGAGGGCCAACAGTACGCCCGGCGATCCCTCGGCGAAGGGCAGGAGGCGCTCGGGGATGGAGGGCATGTCCCAGGCCGTGGCGCGGTCGGCCGCGGCGGCGCGCAATGCGGCCGGGGTCATGGGGAAGAGGGGAAGCTGGGTGCAGCGCGAGACGATGGTGGGGAGGAGCGCGCCGCGATCTTCGCAGGCGATCAGGAAATAGGTGTCCGCCGGGGGCTCTTCCAGGGTCTTGAGAAGCGCATTGGCCACCGGCGCGTCCATGCTTTCGGCCTTGATCATGATCGCCACCTTGGGCCTGCCTCCGGGCAAAGCGTAGCCGATTTTGCCCTGCAAATCGCCGACCTGGGCGATGCGGATGACGGCCTTCTCCGCCGGGGCGAATCCGTAAGGATCCGCGGATAGGGAAGCGATTCCCTCCGTCAGTTCGTCAACTTGGGCCTGGGTCAAGGACCGGGAATCGCCGGAATCGGATTTTTCCAGGAGAGGCAGGACGAAGTGCAGGTTGTCCAAGTTGCCCCGGCGGCGGCCGAGGCAGCCCGGACATTGCCCGCAGGGCCTGCGGGTCCCGTCTTCGCAGAGGAGCAGATCGGCGATGTCGAGGGCCAGCGCGTTCTGGCCCATCCCTTGGGGGCCATGGATGAGGAGGCCGTGGGGGAATTTGCCGGAGGACAGGGCGCGGGACAGGAAAGCCCGGGCATCATCAAGTCCTAAGGTACGGCTGAAAGCGGTTTCCATGGGAAGAAGTGAAAATAGCAAACGGTCCGGGCCCGGCCGTCCCGCGGCCGTGCGCGCGATCCCGGAACCGTCGGGAATTCCGCCACATCCGTCACTTGCCCCCCGTCCTCAGCCACTCGGCCGGGTCCAGGGTCTTGGTGCCTTTGCGCACTTCGAAATACACGCGGCCCGCTTCGCCGCTGACGGTGCCCAGCTCCTGGCAGGTTTTGACCTTGTCGCCCTGCCGCACGCGGATGCCGGTCAGGTTGGCGTAGATGGTGTACACGTCCGAGCCGTTATCCAGGATCACGCCCATCCCATAGCCGGGGATGCGGCTGATAAGGGCGACCTCGCCGCTGACCGCGGCCCGCACACCGGAACCGGGCGCGCCCTTGATTTCGATGCCGAGGTTCTTGGTGGTCGTCTTGAGGGTGGCGTGGTATTGCAGGCCGTACCTGGAAACGACCTCCCCTTGTACGGGCAGGCAATATCGGGTTCCCGTCTCCAGGACCGTCGCGGCCTTCTTACCGCGGGCCTGCTCCTCCTTGCGGCGTTTCTCGAGGGTGGCGATGATTTCATTGATGAGCCGGGCGTTTTCTTCCAGCTCGGCCAGGGCCTGCTGCTTGGCCTGCTCATCCGACTGCAAAGCGGCCAGCCGCTTCTCCTGGTCGCGACGGGCGCGCGAGAAGGTCTCGCGCTCCTGCGCCTTGCGCGAGCGGAAGCGCGACAGATCGGCCAACCGCGCGTCCAGCTTCCCGGCGGCGCGGCGCTTGAGTTCCGCGTCTTCGCGGGAGGCTTCCACCAGTTCCCGATCATAGCGGAGCACGCGCTTCATGAAGAAGACCTTGCGGAGGAAATCGCCGTTCCCGGGCTCCCATCCCCGCATCACGAAGCGATCGGGCGCGCCTTCCATATACAAGGCCCGCACCCGCTTGGCCATGACCTGGTTCCGCTCCCGGATGCGCGCTTCGACGCCGGCCAGATCCTCCCGCACGGCCGCCAGCGATTTGCCCAAGGTCCCCTCGGTGGAATCCAGCCTGATCAGGTATTCCTCGGTATGGCGGATGTTCCCGGCCAGCTTCTCCAGCGTGCCCAATGTGGACACCTTGCGCTCGCGCAGATCGGCCAACTCCCGCTGTTCGTTCTGCAGGCGGTCCCGCAATTCGTCCAGTTCCTTTTTCTGCCGCTCGATTTCCCGATCATAATCGCGTTTCTCGAGGGCGGCCGCCGGCCGCAGGCACAAGGCCAGCGCCGCCAGGCAGAGCGCCGACCGCATCCTCAGCCGCGGCTTCGCTCGTCCCATCCGCATCGCCGGCGCCGCCATGGGACCCTAGGCCGCGTGGCCGCGCAGGAAATCCCGCACCGTGCGCGCGCTCGCGACGGCGGCGATGGCCGCGGTTGAGGCCATCAATGCCAGGGAGCAGGATGCGAAGGGTACGCGCGCCGCCAGGCTTTCGGAAACGATGCGGGCGAGCCCCTGCAGAAAGGCCAGGGCGGCGACGCCGATAAGGCTGCCGAGCAGGCCCAGCAACACCCCTTCGAGCAGAAAGGGGGCGAGGATGAAAAATTGGCCCGCGCCGCAATATTTCATGTTCTCCACCAGGATGCGCCGGGAATACAGGTTCAGCTTGATGGAATTGTGGATGATGAGGGAGAGGGCCCCCGCCACCAGCAACATCAGGAGGCTCGCGCCCCATTCCACCGGCGCGCGCCATTTGTCCAGCCAGGCCAGGTAGAGGGAATTGGCCTCGGCCTCTTCCACTTCTTCGAATTGCCGCGCGCGATCGAGGAGCAGCCGATTCTGGGCCGACGAGCGGAAGCCTACGGAGGGATAGAGGAGGAAGGCATGGGGGAGGGGATTCCAGTCCAAAGATCGGATCATTTCGTCACCGAAATCACGTTTGAATTCGGCCAATGCGTCGTCCTTGCTCACGAAAACCACCGAGTCCAGGCCCCGCAAGCGGCGCAACTTGGCCTCCAGCCGATCGAGGGACGCCTGGTCCTCGTATTTGGCCCCGGGGAACACGCGCACCAGGCTGTCCTCTGCCCCGCCGCGCCCGAGGGACCAGACCATGGCGAAGGCGAGCAAGAGGCCGGCGAAGACCGAGGTGCAGATGCCGATGGTGATGACCGAGGTGATGGAGAGGAACTTGTCGGAGCGGAACCCGCGGAAGGCTTCGAGGAGCAGGTAGCCGAGCTGGTTCTTCATGTGGCTGGTGCGTAAAGTAGCAAAGCTCGCCGGGAAGATTGGGGTTGGTCTCCCGGGCGGGGGCGGGTCTCCGGTCCGGTTCGGAACGCTCGCTTTCGGCGCTGCGGGGTCGGTACGCGGTGCGGGAAGGGGACGCCCGCGAAAGCTGCTTCGGGGCTTTCGCGACGGCCAGGCGACAATGGGCGTTGGCGATCTGGCCTTATCCCGTCGCGGGCTATCGATGGGCGGATCGATTCCCTTCCCGCACCTCGGCGCTCGCGACTCACCGGACCGGAGCCCCGCCCCCGCCCGCAGGCCGGTCCCTTCGACCAGCGCTTTGATGCTTTCCGCTTATGGGCGGGGGGCGTTGGGGTTCGGGCTTATCGGTGATGGTAGGGCTTGGGTCCGTGGGGGGGATGTTTTGGGTCGATGTCCGGCGCCGTTTGGCAGTAGGTGCCGGGGGGTGTCGATGCCCGGCCCGTTTGGGGCTAGGTGCCGGGGGGTGTCGATGCCGGCCCCTTTGGCTCAAGGGGCCGGGGAGGGTGTCGATGCGGGCGGGTCGGTGGGAGGCGGCTTCTTGATTCTGGGTTTGAAATGGGTTTCGATTTATTTATCCTCTGGATTCCTGGCCAAGGGAGCGATATGGGCGTGCCTGCAAGCACCAGGTTTTTTGTGGTTCTCGGAGGAATGCTGTTCGCCGCCCTTGCCGCGGAGGGGGCCGGTTTCCGGAAAATCTCGGGGCCGGAGGGCGGGCCGGTCCTTTGCGCGGTGGCTTCCCGGACGCACCAAATCGTCGGGACCTCGATCGGCGTGTTCCGTCGCCCGCGGGAGGGCGGATCTTGGGAGAAGGCGGAACTCTCTTCCCTCTTGCCCAAAACGCCCATCAACCTTCTCTTCGCCTTCGGGGATACGGTGGTGGCGGGATACGAGGCGTCGAACTCCCTCGGGTTTTTCTCCTTCGATGATGGCGCCAACTGGTTTCCGAACAGCGGCTCAGGACTCCCCGCACAGGGATCCTACGTTCTCCGCTATGCCGGGCGGAGCGGCGTCTTTATGGGGAAGTGGAATGATACCGGCATGACCCGCTCCCGGGATTTCGGGAAGACCTGGGAGGCGCCCTTCCTGGAACAGCATCGTCCCGTGTCCATTCTGGAATGGCAAGGGAGCCTCCTGGTGTCCGACAATGACAGGTGGCCTTACCTGTCCGATGGAGGTTGGCTCTATCGGTACCAGGCCGAAACCCGCCTGGTGACGCCCATGCATGATGGGATCCCGTGCTGCGGGGTGAGGTTTTTCACCGACGGCAGCATCCTCATGGCCACCCACGCCGACGACTTCTACCGGTACCGGGCGGCTTCCCAGGCATGGGAAAACGTGCTTCCACGGACGGATGACTATTCCTCCGCAAACGGATTGGTCGGCTTCGCGGGCGATCATGTTCTCGCCGTGGAACATGCGGTTGATTCCGCGAAGCTCTACGTTTCCCGGGATCAGGGGGGCACCTGGGCGCGCGTGGGAGGGGCCCTGCCCGTCGCTTCGCCGACGGGCGTGCTGGGCGAAGGGACATGGGCGTATCTCTTTTCGGCTCGCGATGGCGTCGCCAGGGTCGATCTGGAAACCGGGGCCGTCGCTTCCGATAATACCGGGTTAAGGAATAACCTCCTTCTCTCCTTCGCCTTGCGCGGCGATACCCTGACCGTATATACGGGCCAAGCGAAAGGATTCTTCCGTAGCGTGGACTTCGACGGGACCTGGAAGGCGCTGGAGCGGTTCCCGGACGCCTTCTCTTCGGCGCGCTTCTGCTCGGTGGAAGATGACATCTTCATCGCGGACATGCGGGATCTCGCCCGGGTCCGGAAGGACGGGAAGGGATTCGATGTCGCCCCCCATCAGTCGGAAGTCTTCATTGCCCGGGTCGCGGGAGGAGGGGGACGGGCCTATCTGTCCGCGAGCGTCTCTGGCACTGGTTCTCCGGAAAGGCTCTATGCCCTGCGCATGGATACCCTTGGCCTCGGAAAATCGCTCCAACTGCCCTCCCTTCCCGTTCAGTCGCTGGCGGCCTATGGGGAGCAACTGCTCTATCGATCGGGAAACCGCCTCTTCCACAGCCGCGATGGAGGCATGACCTGGAGCGATTCGGCCAACCCCTCGCAGGATCCGAAAGATCTATATCATGCGGCGGGCCGCTTCCTGGTCGCCGGATCGGATGGGCTTTTCGCCGGGGATTGGGAAAAAGGCTGGGCCCGCATTCCACTGCCGACGGGCGGGGGAACCTTCCTGGCCGCGCGGGATGGGCGGTTTCTGGTCGCATCCGCCACGGCTTTGGAGTACTCCGCCGATGAAGGCCGGCATTGGTCCGCCTTGGAATCGCCTCTCGCCCTCTCCCAATTGGACCGGGCCGAGTTTTCCGCTTCCCGGCTCTGCATGAATTTCCTGGGCGCTGCCGGGGTGTATTGCAGCGACCTGGATGGTTTGCCGCTCTCGGCCCGCGGTCCCGCCGCGCGAAGGCAAGGCCGGAAATCCGCCCAGGGGATGGGGGCGTTCCCGACCCGGTTCGAATGGCATGCCGGAGGTTTCCGCGATGCCGAGGGGCGGCAGATCCGACCGCCGCGCTGAGCCGCTCCGGACCCGCCCCGCAGACCGGATCTTCCAGGGAAGTCCCGTAACCTATCTGCTCAGCGCCCGCCGCCCCAATCACGCGCCATGAAACGCCCCTTCCCGCCCGATAGTACGCGCAGGGCCGAACGCAGGTTACGCGTCCTGGCCGCTTCCGATTTGAGGCGCGCGAAATAACGCACCAATTCCTTTTGACGACCGGGCGGCAGGGCCCGATACCCGGTCTCGGCCTTAGGATTGGTCTTGAGCGCCGCTTTCAGAAAGGCCGGCATGCGCGCCGGCCCGGGCCGGTATTTTTCGTCAAAGGCGATTTCCACCGAAACGCGATCGCCCACCGATGTGCCCGAGGCCTTACGCACCTGCCCATGCAGGTACAAGAAGAAGGAACCATCGAGCTTCGGCATCAGGTTGATGCGCCAAGGCTTTTCGGGGGCGCCATTGATCCGGATCAACACGGGCATGGGTTTTCGCCAACCCGGCCGCAGCCGGGATGCGCGTTCCGGGCTGACGCGCACGTAAGGATTAATCCCCTCGATCTCGATTTCCGACCGGAACCGGATGGGCCCAGCCTCATTCATGACCTGTCTCCACCCGGATAATTTATTCTTTCCCCCGCATTTCCTTCTCCCTCGCACAAAAAAAAGCCGCATGCTACCCGCCCCCCTCCGACGCAAACGGAAAGGCCGCGAGCCTTCCCGGCCGCGGCAGGCGGGGCGGGGCCGGGGCGCGGTTCCGCCGCATCGAGGCGAAGGGCGATTCGGGAAGGGGGTCTGATCTCGAAGCTCAGAAAGCCCGCGTGCGCGCACCATCGATTCCGAAGAAGGATACGCGGGCATCCCCTTCCCGAATCGCACGGCGGCTTATCTCATCGTGAAGCCTTGCCCGCGGCGGAACCGCGCCCCGGACCCGCCCCGCAGACCAGGTACGGAAGCTCCGTTTCCTATCCGCTCTGCGCCTGCGCCACGGAAGCATTCGGCTGAGACTGCGCCGGGGCGGCGGGGTTGATCTCCCGGAAAAGGAAGCTGGGCCGATGGTACACGTAAAAGCCCGGGAAATCCCGGTGCGAACCGTGGGCCTGGAAGCGGATCTTCGCCAGGGAGACTTCCTGCAGGATTTTCACCGTGGGAAGATCCAGGCGGAAAGCCGATTCCCAGTCCGCCGGATTCGCGGGACGACCGCCGGGTTCCCGGGAGCCGTCGTGGTCGAACTCCAGCCGGTAATCCGCCAATCCCAGGCACGGGTCTTCCGCCGCTTCGCCGCCGGCCATGCGCGCGGTCCAGAGCGAAGCGTTGAAGTCCCGCAGGCGGCTCTTCATCAACGCGAGCCCGCGGAAAACTCCTCCGCGATCGGTCCCGGCGAACTCGTCCAGGTTGTCGATCAGGATCACCAGCGGCGCCTGCGCGGCTCCGCGCTTGCGCTGCTTCGGGAGGAAATCGTGCTCGATGTATTTCAGAAGATGGTCGAGCCCATCGTCGCGGTTGCAAGGGATCAATTGCGGCGGGTTGGGAAACAACGCGTCATAGGCTTTCGCCAGCGATGCCGCCGCCGGCGTTCCCCCCGATGGCTTGCCCGCCAGGGGGTTGCCGCGGTAATGGCGCGACAAGGAGGCCAGGGCCAACTCGCCCATCGTCCGGCGCTTGGAAAACACCAGCACCTGCCCGGTGCCTTCCTTGGCGAAGCCCTCGGCGCTTTGCAGGAGGAATTGGAAAGCCGGTTCTCCCGCGAAAGGATCGCAACGCAGCATCAGCAAATCGCCGCATCCCGCCCCCTGGTGGACCTTGTTGAACCCGGTGGAATACAAGGGCCATCGCCATTTGCCCCGCAGGTAATCCTGGAACCAGTTTTCCAGGGCGCGCAGATCCTCGCGGGGGGCATGGCCCGGATGCCCGCTACCTTCAGCCTCCTGGGCGGGCCCGCGGTCGAGCACCGCGCTGGCGGCGCTCTCGTATTGCGGCTCTCCCGTTTCGGTCCAGCTCTGCGACAGGCCCTGGATATTGGCGGGCGGAGCGTGGTTCTCGGCGATCGGGCTTTCCAGCACAGTGGGATCCGAAGCTTGGAATTCACGTGACTTGAAGTCGCGGC